>Ga0209308_10000841_pt1 | contig 30099 bp, 22 predicted proteins | sample COGITO_mtgs_1204_3_FD_184806 | JGI IMG/M metagenome (GOLD analysis project Ga0209308, IMG submission 184806) | Pelagic marine microbial communities from North Sea - COGITO_mtgs_120405 (SPAdes) (version 2) | ecosystem: Environmental > Aquatic > Marine > Epipelagic ...
GACCCTGACAGTAAAGTAGCAATAGTTAAAGATTCAGATTATGAACAAATTAAAATTAATGATTAAACTAAATAATCTAATATACTTTTAAGTAAGAGCTAATAAATGAGCGAAGTGGATAAATGTAAAGATGTCGGTATTGAAGGACAAACTACAAAAGCAAATGTAAAAAGCCAAGGAAATTTATTAGAATATAACAATATAACAAAATCTTGTACAATTGGTGAAAAACATTTGGGTAATAATCTAAAAGTTGTTAATAAGAAATTAGAATATAAAAATAAGTTTTACAAAAGTCTTCCAAAAAAAGCACATTGTAATATGTATGGTATTGAAAAATGGCAGGACTGGTTTACTATACCATATTACTTCATAAATAATAAATATCAACAAGCGACAAATGAAGAAAATAAAAAGTGTTCTTATTCTGTTTCAAAGTGCTATGAATATTGCGGAGGTGAATATGTAGTAAAAAAAAATATAGATAAATGTGAAAGTATTAATACATTTGAAAGAGGAATTTATAAAGAAATATTAATGTTTGATCCTTTTGCTATAATATGCATAATATGCACTAATCACGACAATGGAACCCCTAAAAAATATATGGAACCAGCATTAGAAGGAAGCTATGAATACAATTTGGAAAATTTTATACTTCCTAATAATATTAAAAAGTATATTGAAAGACAACTACCCATCACGCCTTCTGAGAAAGCAATAGCACACGGCGATATAAATGCAAGCGTAACAGCGGCATATGGGTTAATAGTAAACTATATTAGTGATATAGTGTCTAACGAAGAACGTAATGATATATCAATAAGAAACAAAATAGTTAATGATGTCAACCGTTTCTATGATTTATTTGATTCTCGTGACAAATATTATATAGAATATTTAAAAAAAATAAAAGCAACGGAAAGTCCCGGTTTTGGCAATTACCAAGGTGCTAGATTTGCTTACGAATTGGCACAAAATTTTAAAAAGAGTAAACCTACTGATGCTGAATATGGTGTAACTATCACACACGCAGACCCAGATGTGATAAAATATATTAGATTCCTGCTTATTTATTGTTGCAATTTGTGTTTTAGCGATAAGTATTTACTAAGAGAAAGATTGGAAAATTTTACAATAATAACATCGTATGAAAAGCTACAAGAAAAAGACGATGATGGTAATAAAATTTCCGATGGTAAATACGAACCAATATCAGAAGATGAGGGGCCCCCGCCGCAGGATGACAATGAATCTACTACCACAAATACATTCAATGTAAATAAAGAGGAGATAACCGTATTTGAAGAATATAGTTATGTATTTAAATATTTCAAAAACGTATCAATTTTGGGACCATTTTTATTATTATTAATAATGATTATATTTTTAGGTTACTTCATATTAGATAGACGTTTATTGTTAGCAGGGTTTTTAACAGGTGTTAATTATATATATTTATATATCGTTAATTTTTTAATGAATATAATGTATTGTACAGCAACAGTTATAATTAGGGTATTAGGGGCTGTAATAATTAACCCTATATTTACATTTAGTCTTAAAATACCATTTGTAATATTAACGATATTCAGTATGTTTGCAGTATTATTAGTTATTTCAACGATACCTGGTCTAGATTTCGTAAAGGATTTAGCATTTATGATATTAGAGTTTGTATATATTTTTATTATTCAATTAATAAAGTATTTTATGTTTATGATGTCAATTATGGCATCTTATATGATGGTTTCGGTACCATTGACAATATTTATAGTATATACAATGTATAAATTAACATATGAACAAATCGGTATCATAACAAGTCCCCATTTGGATTTTAACCCATTTATATCAAGTATTATAATGATAAATTTTCAAAAAATGAGAAATGAATATTATATAACACTTATCAATAATCATATCAAACTTATCAAACTGATCAAAGTGTAAAACCCAATTAAGCTACTCGCAACACCCTGACTTGCAAGAATTCTCTAAGATATAACTGTAATAACAATCAACATAGTTATTATCCGAATCTTCTTTGCTCATTCCTTTAATACTATTCCATGCATCCCATTTAGAGCATTCTTTAATATAAACCATCCACGGTCTGTCCTTATTACAATCACCTACCGTGGCTTGTTTATAGTATTTATAAAATTCCAATTTAACTGAATCGGGCAAATTGTAATCTTCTAGATTTATTTTTTCAAGTTCTTTCAATACTTGCTCAAAAGATAACCTATTTGTCATTTTTAAATATTTATATATATATTGTTCTTATATGATGTTATTTAAGAATTATGTGTATATATATTATGAAGTAGATAATGATTATAGACGAATATCTTGATTATTCAAAAAAATACAAGGAAAAATATGGTGAAAATTGTGTTATTTTGATGCAAGTAGGTTCATTTTTTGAAATATATACAATAACAGATAATATAATAGATAATGAAGTATTCATTATAGCAGATTTATGTGGAATTCAAACATCGCGAAAAAATAAGACAATACAAGAAGTATCGCGTTCAAATCCCATAATGGCAGGATTTCCTTTACATTCAATTTCAAAATTTACACAAATTTTATTAAATAACAATTATACGATTGTATTGATAGAGCAAGTAACTGAGCCACCGAATCCAAAACGTTCTGTAACAGAGATATTATCACCGGGAGCAAACATCAATATATCCAATAAACAAAGTAATTATATGATGGTCATATTTTATGAGATTATTAACGGCTTTGTAATTGCGGGTATATCAGGTATTGATTTGTCAACGGGTAAAACATTTGTTTATGAAGTTGGGTCAACAAAGCAAGATCCGGAATTTGCGTATGATGAAATATTTAGATTTATAAGCACATATAATCCGATAGAGTTAGTTATTTTAAGCTCGCCATTAAAAGAAGATGAGAAGAAGGCAATATTGAAAAAGCTAAATATAAATAAGATTCTAGTCCATTATAAATGGGAAAATTGCGAATACATTAATTTTTTCAATAGTATAATAAATCAAAAGGAAATTTTGGGCAAAGCCTTTTTTATTAAGAAGGGATTAATATCTATAATAGAGTTGTTAAATTTAGAAAGATTTACAATTGCAAGATTGGCATTTTGTTGTCTATTACAATTTGCATACGAACACAACTGTGATATTATCAAAGAATTGCAAGAACCCGAAATATTTGAAAATAGCAAAAATATGACAATAGAATACAATTCGGCAGTTCAATTAAATATTCTTAGATTATATCAACACGATAAGCCACTTATAGATATATTGAATAAATGTATAACAGCATTTGGCGCGAGAACATTTAAAGATAAATTATTACTTCCGATGACAAACATTAAAAATATAAACAAATCTTATGATGATATAGAGTTTCTATTAAAAGATAAGAAATATAATAATATTCGTAAATATTTATCAAATATTATTGATTTGGAACGCATTAAACGAAAGATGGTATTGAATAAAATGGCACCGCTTGAATGGATAATATTTAATGAATCATTGGAATCATCACTAAAAATTTATAAGGAATTACAAATAAATGACACTAATATTACATTGGACGAAATGGAATCAATAATAAAATCTTATGAGGATATTATTGATTTAGATAAAGCATCAAAATATAATTTAACAGATAAAAGCAATATGGGTAATTTTTTTAAAAAAGGTATTTATCCAGAAATTGATGATTATGTAAATAAATCACAAGAATCATATAAAATAATTGAAAATATATCAAATGAAATTATTGGATTGGGGGCGAATGATACGACACAATGTAAAATTGAAAATAACGATCGTGAAGGATATTATATTCTGATAACGAAAAAGAGATATGATACAGCTAATAAAAAAAATAAGAAACTAATGAATGAGTTTAACATAAAATCAATGGCCGCATCTCAGAATTATAAAATAACAAATAACACGATTACAAAGGCATCAAATGATATTATAGCATATAATGATAAAATTTCGCAATTAGTTTCATCAAATTACACAAAGTTTATTAATAATTTTATAAATAAGAATAATGAGTTATTAGATAGCACTATTAAATTTTTGATAAGAATTGATATAGCAGCGTGTTGTGCCAAAAATGCTTGCGAAAATTGTTATACAAGACCAGTAATAGATACGGAGAAAACGCAAAAAGAATCGTCATTTATATGTATGAAAAATATGAGACATCCTATCATAGAAAAGATTCAAGACGATGTGGAATATATTGGAAATGATATAGAACTTAATGAAAATGGCATATTATTATATGGTATAAATGCTTCCGGAAAATCTTCATACATGAAGGCGATAGGTCTAAATATAATTATGGCACAGGCAGGTATGTATGTAGCGGCAGATGAAATGAGATATTATCCATATAATAGTATTTTTACAAGAATATCTGGCATGGATAATATTTATAAAGGCATGTCCAGCTTTACTGTTGAAATGACTGAATTGCGCAATATACTCCAACGATGTAACAAATACAGTTTGGTAATTGGAGATGAAATATGTTGTGGTACAGAATCTATATCCGGGATATCAATTGTTGCAAGTGGAATAGATACTTTAATTAAAAAGAAAGCATGTTTTATATTTGCATCACATCTCCATGAATTAACTAAGATATCTTGTATATCCAAACATATCAAAGAAAAGGCTCTAAGTGTAAAGCATATACGTATAACAATTGATAATAAAAATAGGATAATTTATGATAGAAAAATGCAAGACGGACAAGGTTCTAAAATTTACGGGATAGAGGTTTGTAAATCACTTGATATGCCTTTTGATTTTATGAAAAATGCTGAAAAAATTAGAAAGGAAGTTGATGGTATCAATAAGGATATTGTTAAAAACAGAAAATCTAGATATAATAGTAATGTAATTGTTGATAAATGTAAAATATGCGATAAAGACGCGGAAGAAACGCATCATATTTCTTATCAAGAGAATGCAAACGATGACGGGTACATCACTTCATTTCATAAGAATGCGAAACATAATCTAGTGCCTTTATGTAAAGAATGTCATAGAAAGGAACACTCTGGTGATTTAAAAATAAAAGGGTATATTGCTACTTCGGCTGGTGTGATTTTAGATTATAGTATTCGTTGAAAACTTATTTTTATTAATTTATATAAGCAAAAAATATATATATATGTATAACAGATAAATAAATGCGCGTATTAAAGAGAAATAACGAATATGAAGATGTAAGTTTTGACAAGGTTTTGATGCGTTTAAAAAATTTATCGTCTGACTTACATATTAATGTATCTGAAATTGCTCAAAAGGTATGTACGCGTATATTTGATGGTGTAAAAACATGCGAATTAGATGAATTAGCGGCTTATCTTTGTAGTAGTATGTCAATTGATAATCCAGATTATAGTACATTGGCGTCGCGCATTATTATATCTAACCATCAAAAGAACACATCACCTTCATTTAGTGAAACTGTAAACATACTTTACGATAACAAGGATATTAACGGGGAACACTCGCCTTTAATTTCAGAAGAATTGTATGAGATTGTAAGTAAGAATAAAGAAAAGCTAAATAATTACATTGATTATCAAAGGGATTTTCTATTTGATTATTTTGGTTTTAAAACGTTAGAAAGGGCTTATTTGATTAAAATTGAAAAAAAAATAATTGAGAGACCACAGCATTTGTGGATGCGTGTTTCATTGGGTATTCATGGCAATGATATTCGCGAGGTATTGCAAACGTACGATTTGATGAGTAAAAAATATTTTACACACGCTACACCTACGCTATTTAATTCGGGTACAAAGAGACCTCAGTTAAGCAGTTGTTTTTTATGTAGTGTAAATGATGATAGCATCAGTGGTATTTATGATTCTTTGAAAGAAATGGCATTGATTTCTAAATATGCGGGAGGGATAGGTGTTCATATTCATCAAGTTCGTTCTAAGGGTAGCCATATCAGGGGTACAAATGGAACTTCAAACGGTATTATTCCAATGCTTCGCGTATTTAATAATACTGCTAGATATGTGGATCAAGCAGGAAAGAGACTTGGAAGTATCGCAGTATATTTAGAAACATGGCATAGTGATATTGAAGCGTTTTTGGAGTTGAAAAAGAATCATGGTAGCGAAGAAGAAAGGTGTAGAGATTTATTTTTGGCACTATGGGTATCTGATTTATTTATGGAGCGTATTAAAGCTAATAAAAAATGGTCTCTTATGTGCCCAGATCAATGCAAGGGATTAAGCGACACCTATGGAGATGAGTTTAAAGCGCTTTATGAAAAGTATGAAAGTGAAGGTAAATATACAAAACAGATAAATGCACAAGATTTATGGTTCAAAATTTTAGAAGCTCAAATTGAACAAGGCGTTCCATATATTCTTTATAAAGATGCAGCAAATAAAAAAAGTAATCAACAAAACTTAGGAACCATAAAGTCTAGCAATCTATGTGCCGAGGTTTTAATTTACTCTTCACCAGAAGAGACGGGTGTGTGCAATCTCGCTTCAATATGTTTGCCCACATATGTTAATAATGGAGTATTTGAATTTGATAAACTACATGAAGTAGTAAAAGTAGCTGCTAAAAATCTAAATAAAGTAATTGATATTAACTTTTATCCTGTTGAAAAAGCAAGAGTATCAAACTTGAAACATAGACCTATTGGTATTGGCGTGCAAGGCTTAGCAGATGTATTTATGATGTTAAAATATCCATTTGAAAGCGAAGCTGCTGCTGAATTAAATAAACAAATTTTTGAAACTATTTATCATGCTGCCGTAGAATCTTCAATGGAATTATCAAAAAAGAGAAATAATATTATCACTGATATTTTGAATAATAATAGCGAAGAAGATATTACAAAATATGTTAATGAATTTGAGGAAGATATCATCAAAACTAAATATATTGGCGCATATAGTTCATTTGAAGGAAGCCCAATTTCACGTGGTTTATTCCAGTTTGATTTGTGGGGAGAAAAACCAAGTGAAAGATATGATTGGGATAAATTGAGAGAAGATATTAAGTCTTTTGGAATTAGAAATAGTTTGCTAATTTCGCCAATGCCAACAGCATCTACGTCGCAAATCATGGGATTCAATGAAAGTTTTGAACCATTTACAAATAATATTTTTCAAAGAAAAACTCTAAGTGGTGAATTCATTGTTATTAATAAGTATTTGATCCGAGAATTAATGAGTAAAGGAATGTGGAATAAGGATCTAAAAGATACTATTATTTTACACGAAGGCAGTATCCAGAATATTAAGGAAATAAGTAAAGAAATGAAGGAATTATATAAAACATCATGGGAAATAAAACAACGTGTAATTATTGATATGTCAGCAGATAGAGGTAGATATATTTGTCAGACTCAAAGTTTAAATATATTTATGGAGGAGCCTGACTTTCAAAAATTGTCATCTATGCATTTTTATGGACACTCAAAGGGTCTCAAAACGGGTTCATATTACTTGCGAACAAAACCACGAGCAAAAACACAACAATTCACGATTGATCCAGAATTTGCTAAGAGGAAACTTAAATGCGCAGAATATAACGAAGATAGTTGTGTATTATGTTCGGCATAATTAGTTATCTATTAATATATTAGAAGCTATTTATAATGATAAAGGGTGGTAATTTTGATTTCCAACAACAACAAATACAACAACAGCCTATGCAACAAATGCAACAACAGCCTATGCAACAACAGCAACCAGGTATTATAGGAACAGCTTTAAATGATATAAATGCTAATCAAAATGTATTAAATCCGATATACGAGACAACCGCAACAATAGGAATTGTTTATAATGTTGTAGTTACAATTGTGGTATCTATATTGTTTGGAATATTAATATATGTGGGATTTTATTTAAAAAATGTAGATATTAATAAGTCTGAAAATATATTAGGTAAATATAAAAATGTAAAATGCCGGGAAGATATAGTGAAGGACAAAGACGGAAATAATAAAACTGTAAATATTTGTTATGCGGAAATAGTCTATTCTGTTGATGAAAAAGAATACATTAAATCATATAAAGCGTCAAAAATAGTTAATGAAAATCAACCAGTAACTGTATATTATGACCCAAATAATCCCAATGATTTCATAGTTGAAAAAACCACTTATTATTTTGGATTGGGAATGATTATTGTTGGATTTATAATAATAGGATTAACATGGTTGTGGTTAATACTATCTATTGCTTTTAAACCTATTGCGGCAGCATCTGGTGTTGGTGCGATTGGCGACGCAATTACATAAAATTTATTTAAAGAAATAATTATCTTATTTTTATATAGGAAAAAATGGTTTATTCTAATTCGGGTTGTATTAATATATTTGATTTTGACAAAGTCGTGAAAAAGTTAAGAGCTTTTTTTGATAGCAAAGGCTTTATAGAGGTACACACACAAAACAGATTAAGTATTCTAGCGGCATGTGAGGATCCTAAAACAATAGCTACTTATGATTATAGTGATCAAGTTTGGCCTTTACCACAAACAGGGCAAATGTGGCTTGAATATGAAATGTTAAAAAATCCAGAAATTAACGGATGTTATTGTGTGAGCACGAGTTATAGAAATGAACCAAATCCTGTTCCCGGACGCCATGATAAAATTTTTCCAATGTTTGAGTTTGAAATGAAGGGGGATATGGAGGATATGAAAAAAATGGAGATAGAACTATTGGATCATTTAGGATTTAATAAATTTTATAAAGATAGTAAATATCCCGAGGGTGATTATGTTGATATTGCAGAAAAATATGGTACAAAAGAACTTGAACACGAACATGAAGAAAGATTAAGACAGGATTACGGAGAAGTCTTTTTCCTTAAAAATTTCCCAAATTATAGCTCGCCTTTTTGGAATATGAAGCAAGCAACTGATAGTAAAGTTGAGGGCGGTCATGCTAAAAAAATAGATATCATAATTAACGGCATTGAAACAATTGGAAGTGCGCAAAGGTCTTCTGACCCGGAAGAAATGCGTAAGTTTTTCTATGAAATTAGTGACGGTGGTTATGCAAAAATCATATTTGATAAATTTTCCAAAGAGCGCGTTGAAGAAGAGCTTAGCGAGTTTCTATCACTTGACTTTTTTGACAGATCAGGTGGCGGAATAGGAATAACTAGATTAATAAGAGTTATGAAAGAAAACCAATTATTAGACTAAATCACATATTTTTTTTATAATATATATATATAAAAATAAATCGAATATAATATATAACAATGACTTCTAATTCCGATAAAGAAATGCTACTTGAACAAGACAACCGACTTACCATTTTCCCAATTCAACATGAAGATATGTGGGATATGTATAAAAAATCCGTTAGTGTTTTTTGGACGCCAGAAGAATTAGATTTGAGTAAGGATGTAGATGACTTTAATAAGCTAACTGATAATGAAAGGTATTTTATCAAACATATTTTAGCATTTTTTAGTTCAAGTGACACAATTGTAAATATTAATCTAGGTGAAAGATTTTTAAATGATGTACAGGTTTTGGAGGCTAAATTTTTTTATGCATTTCAAATGGCGATTGAAAATATTCATTCTGAAACATATTCATTGTTGATTGATACATATTTTAAAGAACCAAATGAAAAATTGGAAGCATTAAATGCTATTAATTATATGCCATGTATTAAACAAAAAGCAGATTGGTGTTTTAAATGGATTGAAGATGAAAGCGCTGCTTTCTCACAAAGATTATTGGCATTTGCTCTTGTTGAAGGTGTATTTTTTAGCGGTGCTTTTTGCAGTATTTTCTGGCTAAAAGAACGCGGTTTAATGCAAGGTCTGTCTTTTTCTAATGAATTAATTAGTCGCGATGAAGCAATGCACGTAGAGTTTGCTGTTCTACTTTATTCTAAAATTGAAAATAAGCTTCCTCAATCAACAGTTCATCAAATAGTTAAAGAAGCAGTTGAAGTTGAGAAAACATTTATTAATGACAGCATCCCTTGTTCAATGCTGGGAATGAATTCAGATCTCATGTGCTTGTATATTGAGTTTGTTGCGGATAGATTATTGACCCAACTAAATTATGATAAAATTTGGAATTCAGCTAATCCTTTTCCTTTCATGGAACGCATTTCAATAGAATCTAAATCCAATTTCTTTGAAAGTCGCGTATCACAATATAGCAAAGCAAATGTGGGAGGCAATCAAGAACATTCTGAATTGCGCAAATTTAGTCTAGAAGCAGATTTTTGATATACTTAAAGATATTAAAATATATTTAGTTATGTCTAAATTATATTATGAATAAATTTTTCAATATTTTTAATGAAATAAAAAAACAAATTATATATATAATAAATGATGGTGATGTTGTTTATTCCCATAATTATATCACATGTTTAAATGAAATATTATGTGTGCTAAAAAATACATTATATAAAATACAGGATATATATTATAAATATGTATTACATCCAAAATTAAAAAAACTTTAATATTTTTTATGCTATTTGTTAAGAGATATCTTGTTGTGATAAACATAATTTAATTTCACCCAATGAAGCAATCGTATATCTCAAAATTATTGGGTAATTATTTTTAAGATATATTTCAACATTGCTTGATAAATTAGTACATTTAGTAAATATTGATAAATATTTGAGACTAAATATACCTTGGATAATTTCTTGGTCTTCGCTTGTTTTTTTTATCGTGATTGATTGTGATTTTTCTGACCCTAATATAGTTTCTTGATGGCAAAAATCTCCTTTACAGCTTAGTGTTAATTTATCACCAATATTTCTAAATTCAATAAATTCTGCTAAATTATGCATATCTCTAATAATTTTTTGCAAATAATTTGAAGGCATGTTGATAGTCGTGTGGAAATCTACTGGTGGTATTTGTATATTCAAAACATCTATGTCTAATACTGATAATTTATAATTGGTTTTATAATTTTTCTCATTATTATCAATTGTTATCCCCAAATGATTAGGATCATCCTTCAATATATATAATGATAATATGTCATTATTCGTAATTGTTTTAATTAAAGCATGCAATCTTAACATGTTAATGCCAACATATGTTTTCTTTGAACACTCATATATTTCAAATTTGTCAGCTTCCAATTTTAAATGTATTAATACAATATGTGTATTATCCATAGCAACAATTTTAATACCAGTTTCATCTATTTCTAAATTAACATCCATCAAAATCTCTTTTAAAGCATCTATGACTTGCTTAAATGTTGAAGCCTGTATTGTTTTTATGTTTAAAATATATTCGCTGTTATTATTCTCCATATCAATAATTATTTATTAATAATAATTCCTTAAATAATAATATATATATAACTAATTATTCGGACAATGGGCAATTTGTTTCGCTTACGCAATTTTTTAAATTAATATTTTTAGGATATCCCCATGGTTTAAATAAAAGAATTATTATAAGAAAACTCATAGTAGCATTCAACCGATAATCATTTTCATTTAATAACCATTTTATAGTTTTATATTTAAATTCATTAAAACTATCGCCATAAATACGATATAATATTATATTCTTGTCAATCGAATCAAGAAATCCAATATGATATATATTATAATATCTTTTTAATACTATATTGGCAAATGCAAATACTATTATTCCTGTAACTAAACCTTTAATAATAAATAGATCTATATATGTTGATTTCTTCGCGTCATTCATTAAGCTAGTAAATGATTTTTTTTTATCAAAACCATAAATAGCATATTCTTCCATTTTTTTTAAATATACTCCATAATGTTCATAATCTCCATGCATTTCTCCTTTACAATCCTTCAAAAAATCTTTTGTTAATAGAGATGTTAGTAGTACTATATCCATACTACTTTTTTTTTCTTCAACATTCGTATTGTAGTTTCGTGTATCATCCTCACCAAATGGATTAATAGCACGAGCTGCCTTAGCTAATAATACAAATATTGAATTAAAATTTGTTTTTAAAAAGTTATATTCTTTATATACACACCCTATATCAGTAAAAAAATATTCAATATTTTTTAAAATATAGTTTTTAAATAATTTTTCTATCCAACTGGGTTCAGGTTCTATATATCTTTTAATTTGATAATAAACATTATTTTTTCCTTTTATATAATCGTTATCATCGAATTTAAGTAATGAGCTTTTATTGTAATCGTCAATTAATTCTTTTATATTGGCTTGACTTTCGTTATGTTTTTCTTCTGATATTGATACAATATCATTTGCTTTTGCTTTATTTTCTTCTGTAATTTCATCAGTAACTTTAATAATATTATATCTTTTATTTATATTTTCTGCTTTATCACTTATCTTACAATTTAGTAAAAATTTATGAAAAGTTTTAAGTACATCTACATTTGTATCTTTATTTATGTCACACAGGTCCTTGCAAAGTTTCAAAAACTTCAAACATATTTCTTTTGATTCTTTAAAAGGAGTTGGTCCTTTTACTTTTAATTCTTTAAAATTAGCTTTTTTAATTCTTTCATAATCATCTTTATCATTAAAATTACTTTTATTTGTATTTTTAATAATATTTGTAAGAGTTTCTTTATCATCAGGAGCTATTTTTATATATTGTGCAAACAAATAGCTTTCAAATGTTTCTTCTATATCATTATATTGCTTATACTCATTATCACCTGGATTATTGAAATTATTACTTATAATTGACAATGCAAATACAGAAAATACGCCTAGCATTATTATGTCTTTAAAATCCGACCAAAAAGAAAATTCAAATGGATTTACTTCTATTACTTCCCTTACTATTAATTGACTAACATACGTTAAAATTATCATCATAACATAAAGAGTAAATATCATTTTAAAAATTTTAAATGATATTGTATTAATATTTGTCGTCAATATGATATCATTATTATATTTAGTACAGCTTCCATTAACAACATATGAATTAGATAATATTTTATATCCAAACATTGAAGATACGGGTATTAGCCCATCTGTTAAATTAACATCATTATCATTATCATACCATACAAATAAAGAATTATACACGCAATTCAAATATACAAGCCCGGCTATTATAAATGTAATAATTATAAATATTAAACTTAATTTTTGCCTAATAATTGTAAATTTATTCATTAAGTATAAATGACTTTCTTATTTACTATAATATTTTAAATTACACCATATATTGCGGTTATAATTTCCTCCTTCGCAACTTTAATCCATTCAACAGTTTCCTCAATTTTTGCTTTTAATTCGGGTGTATTCTCGTCATAAGTTAACATAGAAAATAATATTATCAATATTACTACAAAGTTCAATCCCATTTCAAGAGCCAAATACAAATTGAAAAAATATACTGGTGTAAAAAAATTTAAATTATTATTCGCATTTTCAATATTCTCTGTAAATAATATTATTTTTTTGTCTATCAGAGCTTTGACATGTTCGTATTTTTTTATCTCTTTGCCACTACCATCTTTACATTTTTTAAAAATGTAATTATTAATTATACTATTAATATTGTTCAATTGATTTCTAGTTTGTTCATGATCTAATTTTTCATACAGCAATGATCTAAGTGTTATTGTATATTCAATATCTTTATCTATATCTTTATCACCAACTTTCACAATTTGTCCTAATATTAATTTATTCAATTTTATCAATATATATGGATCATCTTTGTTATTAGATACAAAGTAAATATAAATAATAATAATAAATAATTGTGATGCGAGAATCCTATCTTCATCATTTTGTGTAAATACTTCTATCGCATCTGCGCCCTGTAAAATATTTGTAGCACCACATTTTATGCTAGGTCTGTGCGCATTCAAACATGTATTTATATATTCTTTTAAATTAAATAATTTATCATAATTACTAATATTAAATTTTTTGTTAACTACTAACATTTTTTTAGTAAATAATTCTAGTTGTGCTTTACTATCATTTACAGGGTCAGCAAAATCTATAATAGTATCTCTTTTTTCAAGGTTTCCAATATGGGATAATTTTAATAAATTTCCAATTGTTTTATTATAGTTACCAGAACCTGACGTTGCTTCTGGTGTCAACAAATTATCAATAAGCATATTTACATCACCTTGCATTTGTAAATCAATTTTAGTAATTTCTTTATACATACCATGAATTCTATCATAAACATTATCAATAAATAGTTTTTTATATAATATACTATGAAGCATACAGTACAATAAAATTGCTATAATAATAATTATCATACTGAATTTTTTATTGTATACATATCTAAATATATTAGTTGTATCAATCTCACTTATTTCATCATCTTTAATTGTTGATAATAAATTTCCTACAAATGTATATATAATTTTTATAACGAATATTAGTAATATTATAAATAATACAAATAATACCATTTCATAAAATCTATTATTCAAATGTACGTATAAATCTGCGGCATTTGCATCATGTAACACATAACTATACCGTAATTCCCATAAAAATTTAAAGATATTATCAAAAAATCCCAAATCGTCATTTATTTTTTCATATTTACAATATACATTAGGCTCCTTATCCTTAATTGGTGATTTTATATAAATATAATTATCTGGTTTATCGTTTGCTATCGCATCTTCAATTTGTTTTTCAATATAAGAATAATCATAATAATAAACTACGTCTTTAAAATCATTATTAGCATCTTCCTCTTTCGGCGGCTCACGCTCGAACTCCTTATTGCTGCCTGTGGCGTCTTTAATAAAATATACATCAGTTTTATTAAATCTAATATGTCTTTTTTTATCCAATAAATAAACGTAATTTATTAACATATAATTATATATTTGGTCTAATTTGAAAAATGGTGAATTATTATATGTATATTCTCGTCTAATAGCATTAATACTGTATACACTATATAGCATATAGTTAATCATGGTAATTAATGTAATTAAACCTATCAAGCCTATTGCTAAAAATATTATATAATAAATTATTAATTCAACAGTATCATTTTCCATGATTATATTAATCCCTTAATTAATATCTATAAATTAATAATTATTGATCCAATTATCAAAACAAATAGAGTTATAACAAATGTTAATGTTTTATAATTATCAAAAAACCACTCTTCGAAAGTTGTATTAAACCATCCTGTTTCAATGCCAAAAAATATTAATGTAAATATTGATACTAAAAAGCCAGACATTGTAATAAATAACAACCAAATTTTATAATAAATTGTATTATCGTCATGATAATTATTAATATTTCTTGAATAATTTGCGAGTTTATTTTTAATATCATTATATTTTTCTCTTAATTTACTCCCTTCAATTTGATAGCCAGCTGCTTCTATATTTTGAACGGCATCATTAGTGTAATCATATGGTTCTATAAAATAGAACTTATTTTCAACATCTTCATATTCTGGTAATAAAGCATCTTGTTTATAATTTGTCAATAAATGATAAAAACACTTTTCAGTATCTGGTATAAAATCCGTTGTGGGAGCATTTGGATTGGATTTTATTCTAACTGTTGCAAATCGGGTATCATAACTTACTATATATGTTATCATTAACTTTAATCGTTGTTCTACTGCTTCATCTCCGTTACCCACGCCAAATAGCACATCCATTTTTTTTTTACCAGGCGGCTTTACAATTTCATTATGATATTTTTTCAATTTATCTTTTAAGGGTGTACTACAATCATTTTTAATTAATATTGTATATAATTCTGGAATTATATATGTCTCAAACAACTCATTTATGGATTTCATATTTCCATACACTTCTGTGTCAACATTGTTGTAATTATTATAATAATTATAGGTATAATACAATAATATAATTAACATGGCAAGTATATATCTAGATAAATATTTCAAAAAATTGTATTCACTCTCATTTGTCAAATCATCGTTATAATACTTACTATAAATAAGTAACTTAATTTCCTTTTCAATTCTAACATATGATAAAGCATCCACTAAATAATTGAACCAAAATATTATAAATAATACAAGATATATCACAAACCATGTCATTATTTGCCAATCTATAACTAAATTATTTGTTTCGTATAAATCACAATATCTTTTATATAAACTATCATTATAAGGACTCTTGGTCATTACAGGCTCAGAAACCTTATTATAACGACTTATTAGAAAAGATAGTAATTCTGATGTATTTAATATAAATATAGTTATAAATAATGTAATAATAAAAATCAGAAAAAGATTATCTTTTATCTTAGTATTGTCGTTATTATAAATTCTATTAATTGTATCAACTATATCTCTAAAACTCATATATTACCTTAATATATATAGTTATAAAATATTAGAATAAAAATAATTATATTGCTTTAAATATCCATAATAGCAAGAATATACCGATTGGATAACTTATTCTTATTAGTATTTCTTGGAAATCTGTTAATACATTATCTCCAATATACTTACCTATATAAAATGTTATCATTCTATCTATTGATATACCTAAAACAATTACTAATGAAAATAATGCTAGCTTAATAACCTCGCCTTTTTTCATATTCATTCTATCCATGAAATTATATTCCATTTTTCTTCTGGATTGCCCATCTGATTCTGGTTTTTGTTGTACCTTTTGTGCTTGTTGTGCTTGTTGCTGCATCTGTTGCTGCATCTGTTGCTGCATCTGTTGCTGCATCTGTTGTTGTTGCATCTGCTGTAACTGTTGTTGCTGTTGTTGTTTTTCTTCTTGGTCTACTGTATTTTGCGATGCCATTTTATGTAATTGCTGACCGGATAATTGAGAAGAATACATTCCTCCATCTTTTGCTCCCATTTGATCACCCATTAAATTATCCTCTTGGCCATATAATAAGTTTAAATCAGTCATTAATACCCTACTTATATTAAAATAAATTTATTATTTTATAAATAATAATCTTTTAGTATAACAGATTATAATAATGAAAAATATTGATTATGAAATGATATTTAATTATATTTCATTAATACTTGCTATATCTATTTTTATAATTATACTTTATACTTGTTATACAAAAAATAATATTGAAAAATTTGAAACAGAACAAGTAACTGCTACGGGAAAAGCAATAATTGGTGGTGTGTCAAAAGTAGAAGTTACAAATGGTGGTTCTGGTGTTGAAGAAGGTACTACTATTGATTTTAGTGAACCCGAAGATAGTGAAGATGGCGAAAAAGCAGAAGGAACAGCTACTATAAGTGATGGAAAAGTAACTGAAATCAAAGTAACAAATCCCGGCAAAGGATATACATCTGCACCAACAGTAAGCTTGAAAGGTGCCGGTACTGGATTAGAAACAACTGTAACACTTGGTGCTTTATCTCATATAAAAATAACAAATCCAGGTAAAGGTTACGGTTCTGTTCCAACAATAGATATTGGTGACGCGCCAGCCGATGGTGTTAAAGCTGAACTAACAGCGGTAGTTACTAGTGGTGAAATAACAAGTGTTACCATTAATAATGCTGGTGATGGATATAAAGCAGATTTCGATGTTACATTCCAAAGTCCACAAGATGCTGAGGATGATAGTAATCCATATCTCTCTCTTGGAGATAAAAAAGACGAAGTATTAAAATTATTAGAATCGTGTAAAAAAATAGATGATGATAAAAAGGAAAAGATAAAAACTAGCATTGGTGAAGATAAATTAAGAAAAATAGAAGTTGAAGAATTAATATCCATTTTAAATAAATAAATTACGATTCTTCCGATTCTTCCGATTCTTCCGATTCTTCCGATGATTCTTTATTAACAAAAAATTTGTTATATTGTTGTAATTTCACCCCTTCCTCACTATACATATTTTCTTTTTTCTTATAATCCATAATATTATCCCTTGAAAAATCTTCTTCTTCATCATCGCTATCTCCTTCAATTTCTTGCTGATTATATTGATATTCAATATAATTCATTTTATATTCGGGATTTAATATAGATCCTTGTGGAAACTTATTTTGCGTAGGTTCATAATAATATATTGCAAATACAATGTTGTGATTTACTCCTTTAAAATCATATAATGTTCCCTTATTTGTTTCAAAACGCAATGTCATCTTTGCTAGTTTCCCAATTGGATGAAACTCTCTTACTGGTAATTTAGTAATACTTAATCTTTCACTATTAATACCTACGTTATCTACCCTGAATTTTGCTAAACCTAATGAAAATTTTGAATATGATAATGACCCGTATAAATGTGCTTCTATTTCTGGACATTTCATTATTATGTACTTATTTCCTATAAAATAAATTATACCAGGAGATACTATTTTATATATGTCTACAACACCATCATTAAATTCTTTTACAGGATTATCATTTAAATTACTATGAAAAATTCTATTCATATTATCATTATATCTATATATTTCTTTATAAACATATTTTTCAGGCGAGTCACCATTAGCATATAAATCAAATCCTAAATTCTCTGATATAGTTGATCTTTTCATATCTAGAATAAATGGTTTTTTAGAATATATGTCCAATAAATTAGTGAGTTCTGATGGGTCAGAATGCTCCTTAAAACCTATCTCAAAATTAAATAATTCATCATAATTTGAAAAAAATGTTTTTAATGTATAATCACCCGGCATTATCTCAATTTTATTAAAAACATCTTTATAATCTATTGTAACATGATAACCTGAATTAACAACAGTGTTATTTATTATAGTATCCATCTTATACCAAATTATCAAATTGCTGAAAATACTTGTATGAACATTGATTATACAATTTTTTAATTCCCCTTCATTAAGTACCTTATTATATATTTTGAAATCTTTTATATTAAGAATGGCCGTATCCCAGTCTCCATAGTCTAATTCAAACTTTTTACCAATATATTTATCAGTATAAAAAACATTCTTAATACCCAACGATGAATTATGGTTCTTTGAAGAATCTGTTGTTGCATTTAAATATATTTGCCAAGTATTATTATCTGATATTGTCCACGCCACATGTGTTTCATAGCTCAAATTAATATTATTTATTATTTTTTCATTTGTTTCATTACCTATTCTAAAAAGTATATTATAGGTTTGCGTAGCACCGTTTAGTCTAATTAATTTTACTATTATTGGAGCGTCCTCTGATGTTTTAGGATTGATTAAGTGATTATATCTAAAATCTAATACTGTATATGAATTATCTGCACCAATATCAGATTTATATAATGAAAAAGCTGTTAATTTAAAACTAATAGTTATACCTTTAACATTTCCTCCAATACCACCAGAATTATATATATTATACAAATTAACTACATTCTTAATATATAAAAACTTACGGTCTATTATTCTTAAAAAGGTATCCTCTATATTTGCATTATACACTTCAATGTCACAATTATTTGTATTATTTACACCATCTGTTATTAACACATCATCATCTCCCGTACCAATATAATAATATATTGAATTATTTTCTATATCAACATTATACATTGTCCTAGGTATACTTGCATCTATAATTTCCATTGCTATAATATTCCTAAATGGAGCACTGAATTCAATAACATAATTATTAGGATTTGGATAAATTTGTCTATCTCTTTCATTACTATCAATCAAAAATGTATACGTCTGTTTAATACTGTTAGCTTTTAAATAGTTAATATCTTCAATAGACATCTCTTCTAATTATAATTGATATTCTTATGTTTTAAATACTTAGAAAAAAGAGTACATAATTAATAAAATCTCTTAAATTTATAAAAGTTTATAAAAATCATAGAAAAATAAAATTATGTACTCAAAATATAGTCTGTTTTAAAGTTTTACTTTTCCCCTTTATCTTTTTAATTAAGCCTTTTAATTTTGGGAAGTATTTTACAATAAACACTGTTATATCGTCATCGTTTCTACATTTATATATTTTGAGAAACTCATTAAAATATACATATAATATCGTTTTATATACGATATAACAATAACAATTTGTTTTTTCAAACCATTTATTAGATCCTTGATGGTCCAATACACTTTTAGCTAATTTCAAACTATGTTCTTTATCTTTTTTAAGTAACTGTTTAAAACTTTTACGAGTTTCCAATGAATAAAATATGGTGTTTAAAATACAAGCAAAGGTTTCTATTATTGCTTCATTTGGTATCAATATCTGATTATCACTTATATTACTTAATTTTTTTAATATTTGTAAATTATGAGGTTTCCATCCATCATGATGCATTATAGTATTATGATGCAATAATTCATGTAATATCACTTTCTCATAATCTTGATATCTGACAATATATATATCATTACCATTTATGTATGTAAAACCTCCATTAATATTAACTGCTTCAACAATATTATTTTTCTTAGGAAGACTACGTTTACCAGGATACATTATTATAAAGTAATTGAAATGTTTAGGTATATTATATAATCTGGTTGTTAAATATACGCGATAAATACTTCTACATAAATGCTCGCGCTTTGCTTTGCTAAGATTACCTTTAATTAATATGTTAAAAACGATAGTTTTGTAAGTTAATTTAAAACATTTATTACAATTATTAAAATAATCCATGACAAAATCCCAACCAAAAAAGCCATCATTTGTAAGTAAGCGCCCGACAGCTTTAAAATTATCACAATGCGATTCTTTGATGATACATTGTTTAATATCAAAGTTATAAGCCTTTTTAAACGCACTATACAAATTATCTATGTGTTTAGGACAATTAATATTCATTATTTATGAAAAATTGCTTGCACTCCTTAATAATGTTGGATATATATTTATTTTTATCCTCTTTTAATTTTGTACCTATAAATAATAGTTTTGAAGATATTATATCAGATTTACTATTTTCTTTTTCTGTTTTTTTAGCCCAAAATATTGATCTTTCAATAAATGCTTTACATACTATGGTTTTGATAGCGTATTTAAGCTTCTCGTTCTTATTATCAATATACCACATAGTATCTTCAAGATATTCCCATACATTATTTTCAATATATCTAAAATTATTTTTTAGAATTATATATATAACGTTTGCTATGTCATAATCGCTACTATTTGTAATACATCCGTCGATTATATTATCCATTAAATATATAATATATATATAAAATAAATAATATAATGCTTATTTATAAAAATGTCAAGGGTAATAAATGTAGTGCCGATAGTACATATACAGAATGCAACGCAGCACTTGATCCAAACGCAAATAATGGCTCATTCTTAAAGAAAGAAAGATGTGTTAATTTAACTTTTGAAGAATATAATGAAAAAGACTATTTAAATGATAATATTTTTTGCGAAGAGTTTGATGTTAAACTTACAAATATAAAAAGTGAAATAAAAAGAAGATTAAAATTATTAAGAGATACTAAAATGATAGATGCGTATCAATCAAGACTACCATTACCGATATATATTATGATTGCAAAAAAAATAGAATATGATGGTAATGATAAAAATGCTAATACAGTTAAGGTATTCTTAGATGAACTTGATGATCCTGAAATGATAAAAAATCTAGAAAATTTGCAAGAAGCTTTTAAAAAAACATCAATGGTAAAATATACCTTTCAAGGAAAATATACTGTTGTTATTTATATTCCAAATTTAATGAAAATAACGAAAGGAAAAAATACTAATAAATATACTTATTTTCCATCACTTGAATCGGCATCTCAACAAAATAAATGGATGAATTTTATTGTCAGTAAAAATTCAATGTATTTTCGGGCAGTAAAGCAAGATTATGATTATACAAAAGAAGTTATTGATAAAAAAGGAAAGGATGAATATTGGGATATGAAGGAAGAAGATAGGCAAGAACTGAATAAAGGAATTAGAAAAAAAAATCGCGATAGTTGGGAACATGATTTATTATATTATGAACTAGAAAAAACCTGCTTAAATGCAGGGTGTGTTTCTGATATTGGCGAAGATTTTGAAGAATTAGTACCTAAATATAGCCAGGATGGTGCTGAAATGGATAATAATTCTAAGAAAAAATCACCTTATTATCCATCAAAATGTTTTCAAACAAAGAATTACAAAGATTATATGTTTGATGATAGTGGTTTAGGTGAAGAAGAAGCTATTGAAAAAAAAGAAAAATATGCCGAGGAAGCAATTGATTTAATAAAAAAAAAATATAAATCAGCAAAAAAAGCAAAGAAAGATATTGAAAATGGTAAAGAACCGGGTGACGATTATTTTAGTGGTCCATTTGACTCTTTAATTAAAACTTCTGTCGCAGAAGCAAGAAGTGAAGTATATGATAAGGCTGGAAAAAAAGGACATCAATACTCAAAATCTTTTAATAATAATATTTTAAAAGATTTTGCCAGACGTAATAATAAATATCCTGGTATTCCCGAAATGACTTACGTTTTATATAAATTAGATGAAACAAATAGCGATTTTAAAGACATGGTCCATTATATGCCTTGGGGAAGGGATTGTGTGTTACTAACACAAGAATATGTGCTTAATGAAGGTGAAGTAATAAGAATGGATGATGTTATAGTAGATATAAAAACATTAGATACCACAGTAAATCAAATGGCGCTAAAATCATTTAATGATACATTTAAAATTAAATTTAACGATAGTAATGGAAAATTATCTGTTTATAAAAATGACAATAATATAGGTGTATTGAGAGGTACTAATAGTATTAATCTGAAAGATTATTATAATAGAACATTAAAATGCGAACTTAATAATATACATTTATATGGCGAAGACATACATGGACAAAATGATAATCGTGGAACTTTACAATTGACAATTAAAGATGAAAAGGCAAAAATACCGTGCAGTATAATTGTTGATCCCAAAACAGGATTTTTAGTAATCTATGATTTAGGATTTAATGTTGTTAATTAATACGTATTATATAAACCTTATAGAAATATTTTATTAATAGATAATAAAACAATATATTAGGAAAGTATGATTAGTAACGAATGGGATATATTAGATTTATATTTTAAAGATCATAAATATCCATTTACAGGTCATCATTTAGATAGTTATAGAGATTTCATAAAATCCCAATTACCATATATTATAAAATCATATAATCCAATTACAATGATAAAATATGATGATTTTGATAATGTAATAATGAAAGTAGATTTATATGTTGGTGGAGAAAATGGAGATGAAATATATGTTGATAGGCCAACTACATATGAAGATGGTACTCCAAAATTAATTACTCCAAATGATGCGCGTATGCGAAACTTAACTTATGAATCGCATATATTTGCGAAAATATTCATCAAAATAACTACGCAAGATTCGGCAAAGGAATTAACTAAAACTTTTAATAATGTCGCTATCGGAAGCATCCCCATCATGCTCCATAGTGATATGTGTATACTAAAAAATCAAGGCTCTAATATTTTAAGAAAAATGGGTGAATGTCCTTATGATACCGGAGGGTACTTTATAATTGACGGTAAAGAAAAGGTTATTATAGCGCAGGAAAAAATAGTAACAAATAAGCTATTTGTTTCAAAATTAAATGACGACGATGATGGGTTTGGCTATAAAGGGGTTATAAGATGTGTTGCAGATAAAGGCGCATTGGCACCTAGATCTGTTGAATTTTATTATGTAGATATTCCTATAATTGATGCCAATTGTAACGAGGATATCAAAATTAAAAACGCAACTGCAAAAGGATTCTTATATGGTTCTATACATGTATCTTTACCTTCATTTAATGGTAAAATCCCTTTATTTATATTATTTCGTGCTTTTGGAATAGAAAGTGATAAGGAAATATATTATACTATTTTTGGTAATAAACTCGATGAAAATGAAAAAAACTACTTTAATGATTTTATTAGACCATCAATAATGAGTACTACATTTATAGAAGATGATATTGAATATAAGATATATTCACAAGAAGATGCTATTAAATATTTAAAATATAAGGTGAGATACGGGACAACAGAACATGTTAAATCTACGTTAACAATGGAGGTTTTTCCAAATATTCTAGAATTCAATAATAAAGGTAAATATTTAGGGTATCTTGTATTGCAATTTATAAAAACTGTTGTAAATGTACTTCCAATAAGTGATAGAGATAGTTATATATATAAAAGAGTTGATATTAGCGGATTCATGTTATCTGAACTATTTCAAGAAGCATATCAAAAATTAAGAGATAGCATAAGAAATACAATGGATAGTATGTATTATTATGGGTCATGGAAACAGCAAGACAACTATGATAATTTTATAACAGAACATAACATTTATAAATTAATATCTGCAATGATAGTTACTGAGACATTTAGTAAATCATTGAAAGGTAGATGGGGGCTTTCTACGGGAGAAGATCCGGAACTAGGAAAAGTGCAAGATTTATCACGCATAAGTTATATTGGTTATATGTCGCATTTGAGACGTGTAAATATACCAATAGATAGAAGTATTAAAATAACTGGACCACATAGATTACATTCGCAACAATGGGGTATGATGTGTCCATTTGAAAGTCCCGATGGTGGTTCAATTGGATATCTTAAAAATTTATCATTATTAGCAAAAATAACAGCTGGGTTAAATATTGAGAATATAGAACAGTGTTTACTCGATATCGGTATAATACAATTAAGTGACTATAATTTACATACCAATAAGAATATAACAAATGTATTTTTAAATGGTACTCTATTTGGTATAACAGGTGATCCAATATTTGTTACTAGATTATTAAAAGCATTTAGAAGAAATGGTTTAATCAATATTTTAATATCTATATCTTGGCATATTCCTACAAATGAATTAAGAATATTTACAGAAGCTGGAAGACCATGTCGTCCATTACTTATATTAAAACACAATGGTAAAACTGGTGATAATGAAATAACAATATATAATAATAATTGTAATAATTGGTTTGATATGTTAAATGGATTATCTGTCAAGCTTAAAGATGAAGAAAAAACAGATGATTACTATTATAGAGATATATACACTAATCCCCTTGATATTAGTATATCTAAACATGTTTATTCTAGCACTGGTGGGGCAAGTTATAATTCAACACAATATGATAGCAAATATTATGATGCTAATTATCAAGGTGGTTCATCGGAAAATAATGAAGAAAACAGTGGGATTTTTAATTCAATAACCGAAAACTTATTTAATTATCAAGGTGGTAAAAAAGATGAGGAATATAGCGACGATGAAGAAGAAGATGAATATAATAATCATAATAGAGACAAATATAAAAAGATATTAGCAGTTTTAGAAAATAATGCTGCGTGTATCGAATATTTAGATAATGAAGAAACTGATACTTGTTTAATTGCTATGAATAAAGATGAAATAACTCCATATCATACTCATTTAGAAATACATCCTTCAACTATACTAAGTGTTGTGAGTGGCAATATACCAATGTGTAATCATAATCAATCAGTACGTAATGTGTTCCACGCAGCGCAGTCTAAACAAGCTATTGGTATGTATGCGACAACCTTCAATAATCGCTTTGATACAATGAGTTATGTTTTACATTACCCTCAGCGCGCTATTATCAATACTAAAATAGCACAATATACATCAAGTGATATAATGGGTAACGGATTTAACACAATTGTAGCTATAATGACATATACTGGATTCAATCAGGAAGATAGTATTATGATAAATCGTGCAACAATAAACAGAGGGTTAAATTCTTTATCTTATTATAAATCTATTACGGCAACTTCTAAGATTGTATCTCAAAATGAACGTACTATATTCGGTAATCCTATTAAAATGAAAGAAGAAGGTATTAATGTTTTGGGTATAAAAAAACGTGATTATACTTATATCAATGATAAAGGTTTTATTAAGGAGGGGACTTATATACCGCAGGGTCAAGAGGTCATTATAGTTGGTATGTTAAGTGTTAAAGAAGTCTATAAAGAAGTTAAAAGAGGGGTATTCATAGAACAAGTTAAGGAAACTATATATACTGATGTGTCTATAAGTACCGATAACTCATTATATGGCACAGTAGATAAAGTATATATATCTAATAAATTATCCGGCGAAGATTCTATAATTTGTAAAGTTAGATTTTTAAAAATAAAAAAACCAGAATATGGTGACAAACACGCTTCTAGACATGGACAAAAAGGCGTGCTAGGTATGATAATACCAGAAGAAAACATGCCTTTCACAAAAGACGGCATAAAACCAGATATTATTATAAACCCTCATGCAATACCATCGAGAATGACAATTGGGCATCTCGTTGAATGTATATTTGCTAAAATGTGCTGCTTGGATGGTTTACTGGGTGACGCAACAGTATTTATCCCAATTGATAATGAAAAAATATATAAACGTCTTGAAGATAATGGTTTTAATAAACACGGTAACGAAATACTATATAATGGTTTTACTGGAAAGCAAATAGAAACTGAAATATTTATAGGACCAACATATTATTTCAGATTAAAACATATGGTTGCTGAAAAATTAAATGCACGCGGTACAGGTAAATTAACTGGATTAACAAGACAACCCACCGAAGGTAGACGTAAAGGTGGTGGATTACGTATAGGAGAAATGGAAAGAGATACTGTTTTAAGTCATGGTATATCTCTATTCTTGAAAGAAAGTATGATGGAACGTTCCGATAAATATACGTGGACAGCATGTAAACGATGTGGAACCCTAGTAGCTTTTAATATTACAGAAAATATTAATATGTGTAGAAATTGCAACAATGACGATGTATGTGTTATACAAACCCCTTATGCATTTAAACTATTTACACAGGAACTTGAAGCAATGGGTATACAAATGAGAGTTAATACCGAACATATTGAATTGCCAATTGAACAAATGTATTTAAACAAAAACGACGATAGCGACAATGAAGATGGAGATGATTTAGATGATATTGAATTGTTTGACGAAGATGATACTGATGACACATTTATTAAAGACGAAAAGGTATGGACAGAACAATACAATTTTAAAGATGTAATTTTTAAACAAGGCGGGGGTAGTATCATGGAAGAATCTGGCGAAGGCGATAATAGCGATGATGATGCTAGTGACAACCAAGATGATGCTAGTGATAACCAAGATGATGCTAGTGACGGCGAAGATAGTGAAGGTGGTGCTAGTGATTCTGTAAGTGAAGGTGAAAGTGATGCTGTAAGTGAAGGTGGTGCTAGTGATGCTGTAAGTGAAAATAGCGATGATGTTAGTGAAGGTGGTATTAGTGAAGGCGGTGCTAGTGATGTAAATGAAGATGATGTTAGTGAATGTGGCAATGATGCTAGCGATGATGCTATTGAAGGTGGCAATGATGCTAGCGATGATGACAATGATGCTAGTGATGATGGCAATGATGCTAGTGATGATGCTATTGAAGGCGGCAATGATGCTGGTGAAGGCAGTGCTGGTGAAGATGGCAATGATGCTGGTGAAGGCAGTGCTGGTGATTTAAGTGAAGGCGGTGCTGATTTAAGTGAAGGCGGTGCTGATTTTAGTGAAGGTGGTGGTGATGTAAGTGAAGGTGGTGGTGACCTAGGTGTTTTAAACACTAATAATGAAGCTTTACAAGAAGCTGGTAAAGATTTGAATATAAAAGTTCTTGAAATTAAAGAATAAAAAAAATTGTATTAATAAGAGAACTATATTAAAATAAATGGAAGCAACAAACCTTTTAATTTATATAATATTAATTATAGTATTAGTATCATTAATTGGAGTATCTGTGTGGCTACTATATGATTATAATAATCTTAAAACACAATTAAAAGGCGACTTTAACACTATAAGTAATCGTTTTAGTACCCATAAAACTAAGGATAATACATTGGAATCTGATTTAAATACAAATACTAGTAATATAACTAAAAATAAAAAAGAATTAACTGAATCCATTGAAGCAGTAAAAAAAGAGTTTAATGAGTCTGTTGATGAAATTAATATAAAAACTAATAAACACGATGCAAACTTTTCGACATTTAATGACAATCTTAATAAATATTTTACATTCGGAACAGAGGAGTCTGGTATCAATGCTGCTGATAATAAAATATATAGCTATATAACCGACGATAATGCTTTAATAGATAATGACAGAAAATTAAAATTAATTCACGATACTATAATTGCATCTGAACTTACAATAGACGGTGGTGCTAAATTAAAAACCAATAGTGATAAAAAATTAAAAGTTTGTGATATTGACGGCGATAGTTGTTTTGATATATATAAAAATGCTAACGATTTAATAATAAAAACTCCTGGTTCTGATGGTAAAATAATAATAGGAGGTGGTACACCTGATAATAGTTTAGTGATTGAATCAGGAAATTTAAAGTTTAATAATCATTTAGTACATCATGCAGGGTCCACCCACACTCATGCATACTCGCGTACACCACTCGCACACACACACGACGCACAAGGAAGCGTAACAGAAGCAGATGCAGAAGCAGAAACATCAGCTGAAACAACTTCTGCTGTTGATGCTGCTGCTGCTGCTGCTGCTGCTGCTGCTGCTGCTGCTGCTGCATTATTAGGAGAGGAGTAGTATATTGAAAGCCAAGTAAATAATGTCAATTGATTAGTTGCTTATTTTTATAATTTGCAATATAATATCAACTAACTAAAATAAAAATATTATATACAGTAGTTAGATGAAGAATTATAAAGCAATAGTAATATTAACTGTATTATTTGCGTTTTTATTAATATTAATATATCATTATTATATAAATGTATGTAACACTTCAATAGAATTTTTTGAGGAAGATGATAAAAAACTGATTTGCCATATGAATAAAGAAGAAAAACTAGGAGAAAAAGTATTAACAGCAAAGACATCAATATTATCTGCGGCAATGGCAGTGGGAAAAGCTATAAACGAATCAGCAAGTGCTTTTAAAGAAGTTAGTAAAAACCAGTGATAAATATATGGTTATTAGAATTAGTTTTTTAAATTAATTATAAAAATAAAATAATTAAATTATATAGAGTAAATTATGAATTATAACGAATTAATGTTATTACTGTTGCTAATAATGACATTGTTAATATTAATATTTCATTATTATATAAATGTTTGTGATAATTCAGTAAATGAATATTTTAATGCACCAACGGTTGGTGATTATTCTTGTAGAAAAACAGCGAATGAAGCTTTTCCTATCGGTGAAAATACCAAAACAACTTATAAGGCATTCAAGGATCTATCACGCGAATTAAATTATCATTCGGATTATACATGTGATGTAAGAATGGGTAATAAAGGTGTTAATAATTTAATATTTAGCTCAGATGATTCATATACTGCTGATATTTCGGGGAATAAACTACTACTTGCTTACAATTGTGTTGATAATAGCCCTACTGATATTAGAAACAAACTATTGGAAAAAAATAAATTTGCAGAAAACGATTTAATTATTATAGGTCATGATAAATGTATTATAGGAAGTGATAAATCATTGGATGATGTAATTCTTGCCGAATTGAATGGTAATCTCACCGGACCTATATATGCATGCATATCACAAGCCCCCTTTTTAGAAGGTCAAAGCGCAAGGGATGATATTTTAGCACATGGTACATCATGCTATATAGATAATGAAGATAAATATGGTAAATGTGATAATGAAACTAAAAAATTTAAATGTCATATTTTATTAGTTAAAACTTATGGATTGCGAGACAAAATAAAAGAATTTGTTGATTTTGTTAATAGTAATAAAACTAACGATAGAATGTGCCATTTATTATGTCATACCGATACTAATTTAGGTTGTGGATGTTTAAACTTAGATAATTCATATGATTTTGGTGGTGAAAGTTATAATTCGGTTTGTTTAGGCCCTGATGATCAAAATACGCAAGTTATTGCTCCTGTTAAAAATTATAGTATGATATACTTTTTAAATCCTTATAATACTGATGCTAATATACAACCATGGACCAAATACGAATACTAATACTAATACTAATACTAATACTAATACTAATACTAATACTAAT
>Ga0209308_10000844_pt1 | contig 30053 bp, 31 predicted proteins | sample COGITO_mtgs_1204_3_FD_184806 | JGI IMG/M metagenome (GOLD analysis project Ga0209308, IMG submission 184806) | Pelagic marine microbial communities from North Sea - COGITO_mtgs_120405 (SPAdes) (version 2) | ecosystem: Environmental > Aquatic > Marine > Epipelagic ...
CAGTCATGACAAGGGTTTGGCTCAATTCTATCATTGATAAGCGGGCAATAAAGCGGCTTAATGCTGGCAGATTACCCCAACTCAAGGATCAGCCATGAAACCCGTTTCCTTTGCAGGCGTCACCCAGATTAAAGCGCCCAGCCGTAGTGCTGCGTTTGACAATGCCGCCGTATCGGGGTTGGTTTCAACCATTTTGCAAGAGGTGCGGCTAAAAGGCGACAGTGCCGTGCGCGCCTATTCGCAAGAATTCGACCAAATAACGCTGGATGAATTTGAAGTGAAAGATGCCGACCGCGTGGCCGCCGTAGCGGCACTTGACCCCCAAACCCGCGCGGACACGGAATTTGCCATTGATAACGTGAAGCGCTTTGCCCAAGCGCAGTTAGCCACAATTCTGCCCTTGGATGTTGAACCTTTGCCGGGCGTTTTCATGGGACACCGCGTGATCCCTATTGAAAAAGTAGGCTGCTATGTGCCTGGCGGCCGCTACCCGCTGCTTTCGGCACCAATCATGACGATTGTGCCTGCCAAAGTCGCCAAGGTGGATCAAGTGATCGCCTGCCTGCCGCCCAATGCGCATAATGCGATGATTGCCGGCTGTCATCTGGCGGGGGCAGACCGCATTTTCCGCATTGGCGGCGCGCAGGCCATTGCCGCTATGGCTTATGGCACCGAAAGCGTGCCTGCCGTTTATAAAATCATGGGGCCAGGAAATGCCTTTGTAAACGAAGCCAAAAGGCAAGTTTTTGGCCACGTTGGCATTGATCAGTTGGCTGGCCCGTCTGAAATTTACACCCTTGCCGACCATTCGGGCGATGCGGAAATGCTGGCCACCGATATGCTGGCCCAAGCCGAACATGACGTGAGAACTCGCGTAGGCCTGATCACCACCGATGCCGCTTTAGCGGCCGCCGTGCTGGCAGAGGTAGAGCGCCAACTGGCAACCCTTTCAACCGCGCATACGGCGGGCCCCGCTTGGCGCGACTACGGCGAAATTGCGCTTTGCGATAGTGAAGACACAATCATTGCCTATTCCGACCATATCGCCGCTGAACATTTGCAAGTGCACACTCAAGATCCGCATGCGTTTGCCCAAAGGCTGCGCAATTACGGATCGCTTTTCATCGGGCCCTTGGCCAGCGTGGTTTATTCGGACAAATGTTCGGGCACGAACCACACTTTGCCTACGATGGCGGCGGGGCGCTATACGGGTGGGCTTTGGGTTGGGTCCTATGTAAAAATTTCTACACATCAATGGCTTACACCCCATGGTGTTATGACCGTGGCGCCCCCCGCCGCGCGCCAAGCTGCGTCAGAGGGGCTAGAAGGCCACCGCCGCGCCGCGCAGCTGCGGCTTGACCGCTTACAAATGACGGCCTATGAGAATTAAAACTGACTTTCCCAACGCCACCATTGAAATACCCAATATGTCGATTGTGTTGCCCGATGGTTGCCGCTTGTCGGCGCGCGTGTTGTTGCCCAAAGATGGGGGGCAAATGCCACTTATCCTGCGATTTTAGAGTTTTCACCCTACCGCAAACGCGATGGCACCGTGGTGCGCGACGCGCTTACGCATCCCTATTTTGCAGGCCATATCAATCTCTCGCTAAGAGGTAATCTGACCCAGACATTTTATCAACAAGTGGTATATTGAGTGAGGACTGGACTGTAAGGTGCAGAGACAGCCCCCCTTAAACTCTGTGAAGATTACCCATTTTGGGGTCAGTTTAAGTAATGGGTATTTACTGAATTAAAACTTTTAACTATTTAATTTAATAATTAAATTTGATCCCAAATTGAATTTCCTCATGCGAATATATGGGTATTGTAGAATGATTTTGGATAGCAGTGAGTGTAAGTGATGGGCTTTGTCCACCAATTTTATCCGCTTGCTCAAATTAATTGAAGTTAGGTGATCAACTCTTAAAGAAGAAAAGGGAAATTGTTTATATCGATCTTCTCTGACTTTATGCTTAAGTGTTAAATAGCCACTCAAAATACTGATTGGGCGCTTCAGACTAATTGTTGCCGAATTAAAATCATAGTTATAAGTATTAAATTTATTTTATTCTAATATACCTTGCAATGATAGTTTTTTAAATTTCAGCTCTATGCTTAGCGTGTAAGACACCTTACATTTCCGTCTGGGCCGCTAAATGTGTAGGCATCTTCAAGATTGATTTTTTACCATTTTATGAACTCCCATGCCTTTTAATATATATGAAATGTAGTTCATGTGGGTTTTTTATTTTATCATCGTTAGCCTGTCGAATAAACTTGCCATTTCCGCATCTAACGATGTTAACCAAATGAACAGCGACAGGGCGGCCTCGCTCCCACATAAATTCTACTTGCCTTTGGAGGCGCTATGACTGACCCAAAATCTCGTCTCCTAATTGATCTAGTTTCCGATGTGATGTGTCCATGGTGCCTTATCGGTTACCGCCAACTTGCGATTGCTCTGGAGGCGAATGGAGTGGAGCATGAAATTCACTGGCATCCGTTTGAATTAAACCCAAATATGCCTGCCAAAGGGCAGGATATGCGCAAACATTTGGCCGAAAAATACGGAACGACGCCTACGCAATCAGATGCAAACCTTGCCAATATGACAACGCGAGGCGAAGAACTTGGGTTTACGTTTAGTTTTGTTGGCGGCTTTAGGATGCACAACACATTTAATGCACATCAGTTGCTGCACTGGGCAAATGATCAGAGCCGTCAGCACGACCTCAAACAGGCCCTTTTTATTGCGCATTTCACAAACAGACGTGACCTATCAAACGAGATGGTGTTGGCTGAAATAACGGCGGAAATTGGTCTTGATCATGAGGAAGCAGCCTCCGTTCTCGCCGATCAAAGATTTGCTGCTGAGGTACGTCAAGAACAAAATTTCTGGATGAAACAAGGCATCACTGGTGTTCCTGCAATCGTTTTCGATCGCAAGCAGTTGGTGACGGGTGCGCAGGGGGTCGATTATTTCAAAAGCGTGCTTAATCAACTTCAGAAGATAAAACACGAAGGATCTCATAGCTGACATAAAGTTGGACAAATGAAGAACATGGACTTACTGCTAAGATCTGTCCATGTTTGTCCTAATTTTGCGTAGGATTACCCAGTCTATTGGAGCGGTTATTCTAGGGAGGTTGTAGCTCGCGGACCATTGATGGACAAAATGTAATCTATGTAAGCATCAGATAATATTAAATCATTTAAACTCCGGACAAGTGGGTCCAAACCAAAATGCTATTTAGCCCCTTTTATTCTTTTTTTATACGCTTTCTCAAAGTCACCAGACGGATTAAATATCCCAATTTTCTCAATTAAGGCACAAATAATGGCACAAAAGGCCACCATCCATAAAGTCGAACTTTCCATTTCCGACATGGATCGTCACTATTACGAGACCCACAATCTGACCGTAGCCAAACACCCTTCAGAAACGGATGAACGGCTAATGGTACGTATTCTTGCTTTTGCATTGAATGCCCATGAGCGATTGGAATTTTCTAGGGGCCTTTCAACGGATGACGAGCCAGACATTTGGCAAAAAAGCCTAAGTGGCGAGCTTGAGTTGTGGGTAGCGTTAGGACTTCCAAGCGATAAGGTTGTTCGTCAATCCTGTGGCAAAGCCGACGAGGTGATTGTCTATTGTTACGGAGGCCGGACGGCTGAGATTTGGTGGGAGAAAATCAAAAATAGCACTACCCGATTTAATAATCTTCAGGTTATAAATTTTTCTGAAACGGACACTAGCGAGCTGGCAAAGCAGGCAAGTCGCTCGATGAAGCTGCAGGTTAATATTCAGGACGGCGATGTTATGGTCAGTGTTGGTGGCAGCATAGTTTACGTTACTCCTATCAAATGGAAATACTGATCATTGAAACAAAGGTAATGTGGCCTATGCTGGCCACTCGTGCAGCGAAGCTTAGCGCAAAATGGCACATTAATTTAATATCGAGACAATATTATACTCCCAATTTTGGACTCATAGGAAAACTGACACGCAAGTGACACACCCACACGCGTGCGCGCAACATAAGAAACTGAACTGATAGACTTGATCCGTTCGTCATTCTTAAATTCGAAAGAAAAAATGCCTAAACATCGAGTTCTGACAGAGTTTGGTATGGGTACCAGTCTACGCCGCCAAGATTACACCCAAGCTGCCTGTCGCGGCCTTCAGGACGCATTGTGGCGCAATTCTATCAACATGGCAGAACTCTTTGGCTTTCCCAAAGAGTCTATGATCATTGAAGTGGAAATAGCCTGCCAACAACCCGATAAGGTTGACACATCTACCTTACTCGACATCTTCCCTTACGGCCAACCCAGCGTGACGGTCACGCGCGGTGGCCTTGATGTGCCGCGCCCAGATGGCAAACCCACTGTCATCGCCAATGCCGCGATAAACGTCTCGTTTATGATGGAGCGTGCATGATGGACCAGCGTATGATTGTAGAAATGGGCATGGGTAACGACCTACACGGTATGGACTATCAAAAGGCAGCTGCCCGCGCGATCGAAGATGCGTTCCGTCATTCCACCTTGCCGATTTTCGGCTCTCTTAACATCTCCACTGACGAGATGCGGGTTCAAGTCACCGTCGGTGTACAAGAGCCAGACAAGCTTGATACAGTGGCTCTCGCTAAGTTGTTACCACGCGGCAATGCCACCGTCGTTGCCGTCTTCGGCAGCCATAATGTGCAGAACGACGAAACCGGCGAGACAGCTATAATCGCGACAGCTGCCGTTGAGGCCTTTTTACTCAGTCAATCTACAAACTGGCGCGCCCTCTGAACTTCGATTAAGCCTGCCGTAATGCCCTACAATACGTGCTGTAGTGGCGGCAGTAGTTTTAGCTAATCTGGCTGCTTCTCAAGATTGAGGTTCAGTTTCATGGTGGCTTGGGTGGTAGGGGGTGGTTGTCGAATGGGTGCTAATGTGAGGCCCGCCTATTCTATATAGCCTAAATTAATTCTACTAAGAGCTGTATAACTTCCATGTCCGAACGGTCTTTGTTAATGTTTGGACATAATATTCTGCGCTAACCTTTCCGCTAACTTTAAGTTTGGACAACAAAGGCGTCTCTCCGTGTTTGACAAAAAAAATATCCAGCAAGCAATTGATCGCTTGAAGCAGCAATTTGGTGATAGCTTGTCGACCTCGCCTTCGGTGCTTGAACAGCATGGGCATACAACAACGCGCCTTCCTAATCAGGCCCCTGATGCCGTGATTTTTGTTCAAAATGTTTATGATGTTGTTAATATCATGAAGGTTTGTAATCAATTGGAATGTCCCGTGATTGCCTTTGGGACTGGATCATCTTTGGAAGGCCATGTGAACGCCCCTTTTGGTGGCATTTCGATTGATATGAGGAAGCTAGATCAGGTGCTAGCAGTAAACAATGAGGATCTTGATGTGATCGTCCAACCTGGCATCACGCGAGAGGCGCTAAATATGCATCTGCGCGATAGTGGATTATTTTTCCCCATTGATCCTGGAGCCAACGCCAGCATCGGCGGGATGGCGGCAACGCGGGCATCTGGCACTAATGCTGTGCGTTATGGAACTATGAAGGATAATATTCTGGGCATGCAGGTAGTTATGGCTGACGGGAGCCTGGTCAGAGTGGGTGGCCGGTCCCGTAAATCGTCTGCAGGTTATGACCTCACGCGACTTTTTATCGGTTCGGAAGGCACACTTGGAATTATCACCGAGCTGACCTTGCGTTTACATGTTGTGCCCGAGGTTATTTCTGGTGGCATTTGTTCGTTTCCATCGATACGTGCAGCATGTGATGCCGTCATCATGACTGTTCAGATGGGCATCCCTCTGGCACGCATTGAACTGTTGGATCCGCTGCAGGTGCGTGCATGTAATAAATATTCAAATTTGGACCTACCCGAAGAGCCGTTGTTACTAGTCGAATTCCATGGATCAGCAGAAACGGTAAAGGATGATGTTGTGCGCTTTGGGGAAGTTTGCACCGAATTTACACAGTCTCCTTTTAGGTGGTCTACCAATACAGAAAAACGCAATAAATTATGGAAGGCGCGCCACGATGCTTATTGGGCGGCGTTGGCTTTATTGCCCGGCGCCGTAGGTTCGGCAACGGATGTGTGCGTACCAATTTCGCGGCTTGCAGAATGTGTTGAGGCGACTATTGCCGATATTAATCAAAATGGACTCACCGCACCAATTGTAGGACATGTTGGCGATGGAAACTTCCATGTTCTGCCCTTAACCATGCCAGACGATGATGAAATGCAAGACAAAATTAGTGCTTTTTCAAACCGGCTTATTAAGCGCGCGCTGTCAATGGGCGGTACAAGCACAGGCGAGCACGGCATCGGACAGGGCAAACGCGGCTATTTGCGCGAGGAAATGGGTACCGCTGTTGATCTGATGGCCGGAATTAAAGCTTCGTTCGATCCTAAAAATATCCTGAACCCTGGTAAGTTATTCAGTTAACTAAATGTAAATAGCGGCGCCAGTCTACAACTTTCCTAAAAAAACCAATGCAAATGACTGCATGTCACAGCCCTGTATTTGGCCTATAATCGCGCCAAAAGGTATGAAGACCGCTGGCTAAATATCGCCTTGAAGCCAGAAATTTTTGGGTTGATTTTAAAAGGGAAAGTGCGAATAAATGGTTGGTGCAAAAAACCCACGGCTGCCTTTGCGTGCGCTTTCAAACTGTGAATGCCTAATACGAAAGTGCGCTGCATCGCTCCACAACCGTCGGACAAATCTTATTGCTGACTGAGGGCACGACCACTCGGTCGCCCAAGCGCCCATTTCGGCCGTTCAAACGGCCCCAACTCTGGGCCGTCGACTTGAGTCATTACGCTAATGGCTCCAAGAATGTGTGGTTGTCCTCCGAATTCAAGACTTATGTTTGTGAATTTCTATATTAAAGTCAGTATGTTACAATCTAAAAAATTTAGATTGAGCGCTCAAATAAAACTTGTTACTGTCATCTAACCAATGGAGGGCGCGACGTCGCGTGGAATTCTTATGACTAGTCAGTTTGTCGGTGATCGCAAAGGCCTACCCGCTTGGAGCTTTTTTAATCAAGAAATGCTTGAAGAAGAAAAAGAACAGCTTTTTAGACGTCATTGGCAATTGGTGTGTCATGTAAATGATTTACCGGAGGTCGGTGATTATATCGCTTGTGACTTTGTAGGGGAACGCGCCTTGGTCGTGCGCGGGTCTGACGGCGAAGTGCGCGCTTTTCACAACCTGTGTCGCCACCGCGGATCGCGGGTGGTGGCTGACAATAAGGGCCATTGCCGATCAGCCATTATTTGCCCCTTTCACGGCTGGGCCTATAATTTTGACGGCAGCTTGCGCGGCGCTGCACGGCCCGAAACCCTGCCCGATCTTGATTCGGAGCAATGGGGCCTGAAGCCGATTGAATTTGATATTTGGCACGGCTTTGTTTTTGTTCGCTTCAAGCCCGGCCCGCAGCCAAGCGTTTCACAAGTGATGGCGCGGTTTGAAGCCGAAATAGCCCCCTATAAGTTAGAAGATCTGCAGCCCGATGGGAACGGCATTGCCATAACTGACATCAAGGCCAACTGGAAATGCGTACGTGATGTGGATAACGAAGGTTACCACGTACCCTTGGCGCATCCTGGTTTGCAAGATTTATTTGGCCCCAATTATTATGACGAAGATTTCAAAGACGGCGCCAGCCGTTCTTATTCGCAATTTCGCCCCGGTGATGGCCGTTTGTGGAGCGTGCGCAATTACAAAAAAATCTTACCAAAAATCCAACACTTGGACGAAGATCGGAACCGTGCTTGGCTCTATTTGGGCATGTTTCCAAACTTGGTTTTTGGAATTTACCCAGATTCAGTAAATATTTATCATGAATTTCCAGTTGAAAACGGTAAAACCATACAACGAAGCGCCGTTTATAAACGCCCCGTCGAAGATAGGCAATTACGCTTGGCGCGCTATTTAAGCGGCCGCATCGACCGCACTACGGGGCGAGAAGACGAGCAATTAATTGAATGGTGCTGGGAAGCAGCTTTTTCAAGCGGATTTGATGGGGTGATCCTATCTGATCTGGAAAGTGGTGTGCGCAGCTATCATGATATTTTACGTGGATTTTTTCCTGTCCTGAACGAAACCGAACCCGAAAAAGGCGCATTGGCCGATCGCAATGCCGTTCTTTTGAATTCAGTAGTCACGCAGTGACACAACGCATCAATCCCCGAGAACTGAGTTGCGTCCATGGTGAATAAAGAGGGGCGACAAGGTTTAACACTGATTAGCCCAACCTTGCTTTACGCCCTGTTGATGCTGGCGGCTCCTCTGGCCATGGTTGTGACCTTTAGCTTTTGGACCCAAGATTACCTTGAAGTGAACACCACACTTACCCTGAACAATTACCGAGAAGCCTGGAGCCAGCCCCTTTACCGCGTCCTCATCGCAAGATCACTTAGTATTTCCTTGATTGTAACCTTCGTGACTGTGATTTTGGCCTTTCCAATCGCCTATTACCTGTCTTTCAAAGTCACGCGGCGAAAGTCCTTGTGGCTTTTCTTGATTACTGTTCCGTTTTGGACCAGTTATTTGCTGCGGGTATTTTTGTGGAAAGTGATTTTGGGATATAACGGCGTTTTGAACACTGCTTTTTTAGAGCTAGGTTTTATTACCGAACCGCTGACTTTTTTGCTTTATAATGCCAATGCGGTTGTTTTAACGCTGGCCCATGCCTGGGCACCCTTTGCTATATTGCCCATATTCGTTGCACTTGAAAAAATTGACCGCTCACTTTTAGAAGCCGCAGAAGATCTAGGCGACGGGCCGTTGCGGAGATTTTTTCGCATAACACTACCCTTGGCAATGCCAGGAGTGATTGCGGCAATTTTGATTGTGATGATCCCCACGGTGGGCGATTTTATCACACCTAAATTGGTTGGTGGCACCGATGGTTTGATGATTGCAAATATGATTCAAATTCAATTCGGAAAAGCGAATAATGCGCCGCTGGGTGCGGCTTTGGCTGTGACCTCTATGGTAATTGTGGCCGCGATCAGCATTGTTATCTTTTTGACCGGCAAACGCTTAGGGGGACGAGTGAAATGAGCCGCGTGTTGAAATTTATCTCGGCGCGGTGGATGGTGACTTATGCCGTAGCCTATATGATATTTCTCTATGCGCCCGTGGTGTTATTGCCCGTTTTTGCGTTGAATGATGCCACGATCATTGCCTTTCCGCTGTCCGGTTTTACGACCAATTGGTTTGTGGTCTTATGGCACACCGAAGCGCTGCACGGGGCTATTCGCAACTCGCTCTTTGTGGCGGTGACCGCCGCCATTCTAAGCACAGTTTTAGGGTCATTCGCGGCGCGCGCATCGGCGCGGTATTCGTTTCCTGCCAAACGCAGCATCATGGGGTTTATCATGCTGCCCTTGGTTCTACCCGAAATCATAGTGGCGGTTGCGCTTTTGGTAGTAATGATGCGGCTTGGCATGTCTTTATCTCTTTGGACGGTAGTTGCGGGCCATATTCTGATTTGCACGCCCTTTGCGATTGCTATTATGAGCTCGGCCTTTCAAGGTTTGGATCAAAGCTTGGAAGAGGCCTCGCTTGATCTGGGGGAAACTCGCGTCGGCACGTTTCTGCGCATCACGTTGCCTTTGGTGATGCCCGGTGTGATTTCTAGCTTGCTGATTTGTTTTACCATTTCCCTTGATGAATTCATCATCGCGTTTTTTCTAACGGGCACAGACGTGACCTTGCCGGTTTATATTTGGAGCCAGCTGCGCTTTCCAACCAAATTGCCGTCAATCATGGCGTTGGGAACCATTCTTTTGGTCCTGTCGATCGGGCTTTTGATAATTGCCGAATGGTTCCGCCGCCGCGCATCAAAAAAACAGGGACTAGAGGCTTCACCAACTGGAGGTTTTGTCTGATATGAGTGTCAAGCGTAACAAGCCCATTATTGAACTCAACAAAGTGACGAAAAGCTTTGGCACATTTCAAGCTCTTAAAGGCGTGGATGCCACGATTTTCGAGGGCGAATTCTTTTCGCTTTTGGGCCCTTCGGGCTGCGGCAAAACCACATTGCTGCGCATGATCGCGGGGTTTGAAGAAGCTACCTCTGGCACGATTGTGATTGGCGGAAAACTGATGACGGGCATTCCCGCCAACAAGCGCCCCACCAACATGGTGTTTCAAAGCTATGCTATTTTTCCGCATTTAAGCGTGGGTGACAATGTGGGCTACGGGCTTAAAACCCGTAAATTACCCAAGGCCGAAATTGCCGCCGAAGTAGAAAAAGCCCTCAAAATGGTGGATTTGGGCGGTTTTTCCGACCGCGCTGCGCATGAGCTTTCAGGCGGTCAGCGCCAAAGGGTGGCTTTGGCCCGCGCTTTGGTCATGCGACCCAAAGTAATTTTGCTCGATGAGCCGCTTTCAGCGCTTGATAAAAAGCTGCGCGATCAAATGCAGGTTGAATTACGCAATTTACAACGCTCGATTGGGATCACGTTTATTTTGGTTACCCATGACCAAGAAGAAGCGCTGATCATGTCAGACCGAATCGCCGTGATGTTTGAAGGCGAAATTGCCCAACTTGCGAGCCCAGAAGAGCTTTACCGCCACCCGGTCAGTCACCGTGTGGCGTCTTTCATTGGGGTGATGAACTTTCTAAAAGCCACAACTACTGTGGCGGATGATCAAGAGATCACGTTAAACATTCCCTCACTTGGAACGGTGTCGGTGCCCGCGTCATACATGCCTGCGGGCATGGATGCAGACACGGTGAAAACTATTGGAATTCGCCCCGAAATGCTCACAATCCTGTTTGATGATGCCGATAAATCAACGTGCCGCGTGGAAGGCACCGTTACGAGCACGATGTATTACGGCGATATGACCTATTACAGTGTGAAGCTCAGCGATCATGATGATGACGTGACCATTTCCATGCGCAACACGGCTGGCCGATCCATCGTGCCTGCGGGTGGGCTTGTGCAGGTCGGTTGGGGCGTGGAATCGATCGTCTTATTTAAATAGGGGTGTGGTAGATGGCGGAACCAAAACCAGCTTTTCAGGATTTGCTGTCGACTCATCAGTCCGGCCATGCTCTGGCGCAAAGTTTTTACACCAATTCCGATGTTTTCGGGCATGACGTGGATGAAGTCTTTTATAAAGATTGGCATTTGGCGGGGCATATCAGCGAATTGGCACTGCCAGGCGATTATTTTTTATTCGAAATGTTACAAGAATCCGTGATCATCAACCGCGATGACTTGGGCCAGATCCATGGCTTGGCAAATGTGTGCCGCCACCGCGGTTCGCGGGTGTGTATAGAGCCGCGCGGCAATACCAAGCGCTTTACCTGCCCCTATCACGCTTGGGCCTATAATCTTGACGGCAGCTTGTTTAACGCGCGCCACTTGCCGCCTGAAATTGACCGCACGAAACTGGGCCTGCGCCCCATTGCCACCCATGTTTTCCATGGCTTCATCTTCGTGTCTTTCGCGCAAGATCCGACTAGCTTTGCAGCACTTCACCGTGATCTTGACCCGATTTTGACCCCCTTTGGCCTTGCGCGCACCAAAATTGCGCACCGTATGGTTTACCCGGTAAAAGCCAATTGGAAGCTTTTGGTTGAAAATTATAACGAATGCTATCATTGCGCCACCGCGCATCCTGAATTCTCACGCTCGCACCCTACGCATATGGCCCCGGATCGCGTGGCGCCAATGAATGAAGCGATGCAAGCGCGCTCAACCGCTTGCGGCATTCGCACCGATTATATTGATGCCATCGGTTCGGCGCGCCCAGATCACGCGCCGGATTACGCCTATAACCGCTATAGTCTTTATGCAGGCTATAAAACGGGGTCGCAAACGGGGTCGGCTTTGGCGCCGCTTTTGGGGGATATTAAGGGCTATGACGGAGGCGCATCTGACCTTTATGTTGGTATTTTAAACCCGATGTTGATCTATTGTGATCACGCCGTAGTCTATCGCTTTATTCCGATTGACAAAGACCATTCGGCCCAAGAAATTATTTGGATGGTACATGAAGACGCGCAAGTGGGCAGGGATTATGATTTAGACCGCCTGCTTTGGCTTTGGGATCTGACCACGATTGCCGATAAAAAAATCATTGAAAAAAATCAAGAGGGGGTGAATTCACGCTATTATACCCCTGGGCCCTTTGTGGACATGGAAGCCTATGCCAAACGATTTGTTGACAGTTATCTGATGTCGTTCAAACTGGATGAAATCGATTAGGAACCCGCATGTCAAACCCAGATCTACTTTATGACGACAAGCACATTTCTTTTTTAGAAGACATCTGGGGCGAAGGTTTCCTATCGCCTGGTGGCGGTGATGAAGTCAAACGCGTGCTTTCGGGGTTGGAGCTAACGGGTAAGCGTGTTTTAGACATTGGGTGTGGATCGGGTGCTGTTGCGGTCTTGATGGTGACTGAGCTTGGCGCGGCCGAAGTGGTTGGCATCGATGTTGAAACACCTGTTTGCGCGGCTGCACAACGGCGCGTGGCACAGGCTAACCTGACTAATCACATCGATATTCGCTTGGTGAAACCTGGGCCTTTGGATTTTGAAGCCGAAAGCTTTGATCTGGTGTTCTCCAAAGACTCGATCCTGCATATCCCGAATAAAGAAGTGCTGGCGAAAGACGTCGTACGGATTTTACGGCCAGGCGGTTGGTTGGCCGCGTCAGATTGGCTCACATCTCATGACGGGAAGCCGTCTGACGATATGCGGGCTTATCTGGTGGCCGAGGATTTGGATTTCGCCATGGCCTCGGCCAGCCGCTATCATAGGGCTTTGCAGGTGGCGGGTTTGGAGGATGTGGTGCTGACCAATCGTAATCCTTGGTACTGCGCAGAGGCACAAAAGGAACGCGATTTTTTAACGGGGCCAAACCGCCAGCGCTTAAGTTCTCGACACGGCGCGGATTTTATCACGGGCCAAATCGCTACATGGGATGCGATGATTAAGGTATTGAAATCAGGTGAACATTGCCCGCATCACATTCGGGCCAGAAAACCCAAATAACCCTAACCTTGTGGTTAGGGTTATTTGTGTAGATTTGGGTTTTATTAAAAACCAGCTTTGATCAGTTCAAATTCGGCAATCATTTTTTCGCGCAGTTCTTTCGAAACTGGGGCTTGCCATAGGGTGTGTTCGCGAAGGCTTGCACTTGAATTCAGACCCACCGCGGCCAGATCTTCTTCGCTCATCGTGGCCATAGCTTTGGCGTTCGAGTGGCCATAGCCCCAAGCATTCACCAAATAATCGGCCGTTGCTGGTTCAAGCCAAGCATTAATAAAATCATAAAACTTGTCTTCAGATCCGGGTGAATTGGCCAGATTGACAAAACCGCAAACCCAGCTTGATGATCCTTCGGCCGTGTCGCGCTTCATGGCAATGGGGTGCCCTTCAGCCGTCATTGTAGAAAATGTTTCATTCCATGCCCAAGCCAAATACACCTCGCCGCTTTGCATCAACTGCGCGAGGGATGCGCCATCAGACCAATAGGCCCGTACATTTGGGTGGACTTTGCGCAGGAAATCAGATGCGGCTTTGAATTCGGCGTCGGTGGCCTTGGTCCAATCGGTAACACCTGTGGCCAAAAAGCCTAAAGCATAGGCGTCATCTAGATTATCGCCCACGGAAATGCGGCCTTCGTTTTTCGGATCGGCAAAGGCTTGCAAGGACGCCACGTCAGCATCGGTTAAAAGTTCGGTGTTATAGGTGGTGGCGGTATTACCCCAATCTATTGGCACGAAGTAATTCTGGCCATCTTTTTTGAAGGCTTCGATGTCGCGGAAACCGGGTTCTAACTCATTCCAGCGCGTGATGCGCGAGGTGTCAAGTGGGTCAAGCAGACCTGCTTCGATCCATTTTGGGATCGACTGCGAACAAGGATGCGCTGCGTCTGCCTTAAAGCCCGAGCGCAGTTTTTGAAAGGCTTCTTCCTCATCCCCGAAAAAAGCGAAGGTTGGGGCATCGCCATTTTTGGCGGTATAGGTGGTAAAGAATTCAGGATCTTCATAACCTGCCCAGTCAAATACGACCAGATCAGCATCAGCGGCAAAGCTGGTTGTGGCTGCGAAGAGTGCGGTGGCGAGCAAAGCGCCTGCAGTTTTATAATGATACATATGTCACTCCTGGTTGGTTGGTGCTATTCCTTAGCTATGGGTGTTTGCCATATTTCAAAGGCTAAACTGTTAATAGCCTTGACTCAAGATTTAATTGAGCGCTCAAATATAATTATAAAAAAACCAACCGAAAGCCATCATGACACGTGATCCAAGCCATGATATTTTATTTCAACCGTTGAAAATTGGCCCTGTTGAGACGAAAAACCGCTTTTACCAAGTGCCGCACTGCTCGGGCATGGGCTGGCGCAGGCCGCGCGCTTTGGCGACGATGCGGGGGGTGAAGGCTGAGGGGGGCTGGGGCGTAGTGAATACTGAGTTTTGCTCGGTCCACCCAACTTCTGATAATGATGCCTATCCCTATGCTGCCCTTTGGGACAATGACGATATTCGCGCGCATCGCCTGATGACCGATGCCGTGCATGCGCACGGTGCGCTGGCGGGAGTTGAGCTTTGGTTGGGCGGTGGAATGGTTACAAATTTTGGCACGCGCCTGCCCGCCCTTGGCCTACGGGACCGCCCCCAAACAGACAGCAGCGTGCTACATCCGGGCCAAGCGCGCAAAATCGACAAGCAAGATATCCGCGATATCCGTAAATGGCACCGCGATGCCGCACTGCGCGCGGTCGAGGCCGGGTTTAATATTGTTTATGTTTACGCCACGCATGGCTATCTGTTGTCAGAATTTATGGACCCGGTGAACAATACACGCACTGATGAATACGGTGGCTGTCTCGAAAATCGCATGCGGCTTGTGCGTGAGTTAATCGAGGAAACCAAAGATGCGGTAGGACATAAATGCGCAGTTGCTACACGCTTTAGCGTGGGGTTGGACATGCCAGAAACCTATGATGCATTTGCTATGATTGCCGAACTGCCTGATCTTTGGGATCTGGTGGTGCCCGATTACGGTATTGAAATGGGGGTTAGTCGCTTCGTGAAAGAGGCCTCGTTCACCGACCATATAGCCAAAGCTAAGGGCCTGACCACAAAGCCCGTGGTGGCGGTTGGGCGCTTTACCTCGCCCGACACCATGGCACGGGTGATCCGTCTTGGAGGACAAGATTTGATCGGGGCGGCGCGCCCCTCTATTGCCGATCCATTTTTGCCAATCAAAATATCAGAAGGGCGGGTGGATGACATTCGCGAATGTATCGGCTGCAATATTTGTTACGCGCATGACTCGCTTGGGGTGCCGCTGCGCTGCACGCAAAACCCAACGATGGGCGAAGAATGGCGCCACGGCTGGCACCCCGAACATGTGGGTGTGGCGGCGGCGCCTTCCCGCGTTTTGGTGGTGGGGGGCGGCCCTGCGGGGCTTGAGGCGGCACGGGTCTTAGGCGAACGCGGGCATCGGGTGCTGTTGGCGGAAAGTGTCCGCACCTTAGGTGGCCGCATCACCAAAGAGGCGCGCTTGCCAGGCCTAAGTGAATGGGCCCGTGTGCGCGATTGGCGCTTGCGGCAGATTGCGAAATTAAGCGCGGTTGAGGTTTTCTTGGAAAGCCACATGACCGCCCCCGATGTGCTCGAACTGGGCGTGAATCATGTGATCATTGCCACAGGTGCGGTTTGGTCCAGTGACACGGTGGGGCGGCATTCGGACACGGGGCTTGAAATGGAAGCCGCTGGTCAGATCATCAATGCTGAAACCGTGCTGGCGGGTGTTGCGATCACCGCGCCTCATATCGTGATTTATGATGATGATCATTATTATCTGGGGTCGGTTTTGGCTCTTGAGCTGCGCCAAAAAGGCCACCGCGTCACTCTTGCCACCCCCGCAGGTCGATCCTGCGATTGGGGGCAATGGACGACTGAGACCGAACAATCGAACGCAGAACTAACCGCCGCAGGCGTGGAAATCTTACCCAATGTTATGTTAAGTGCCGCCCCCAAAGGTGCAGCGCGACTTATGAATGTGCTAACAGGAAGGGTGCAGGATTTAGCTTGCGACGCTATTATCCCACTCACACGGCGCTTGCCTGTGCTTTCGCTTTATGACGACTTGCAATCCCAGCCTGCGGCCTTAAAGGTGGCGGGCATTGGGTCATTGATCCGCATAGGGGACGCAGAGGCGCCCAATATCATTGCCGCCGCCGTACAAAGCGGCTACCGTGCCGCGATGGATTTGGGCGAAGATATTGATTTGGCGCAAAAATACGGGCGGCGCGAACATAGTGTTTAGAGCCTATCAGGCATGTCATAAACAATGAAATCGCTTTTTTGCGCCATTGTGTCGTAGAGGCGCCGGCCTGGCGTGTTGAACTCTTGCGTCATCCAATAAAGCCCTTTGGTGCCAGAGTTTTGGGCGCGGTCTTGCACGGCATGGATCAAAGCGCGCCCAACACCTTGGCCGCGCAAGTTGGGGGTCACAAATAAATCCATCAAATAACAGGTATCTTCCAGCGCCCAAAGATTGCGGTGAAATAGGTAATGCGCAAGCCCAACCGCCACACCATTTGACAGGGCAAGAAGCCCGCTGAATTCGCGCGCGTCAGGGCTAATCAGCCGCGCAAAGGCGGTTTCGAACACATCAACAGCCAAAGTGGTTTCGTAAAAGTCCAAATACTGCAGCCAAAGCCCGCGCCACGCGGCTTGATCGCTTGCCAAAAGCGGGCGCAGGGTTAGGCCCGCTGTCATGCCGCTTCACGGGCCAGATCGGCGGTCACGATTTCAAGCGCTTTTTCTAAAATATCAAACATCTCGTCAATTTGGGCATGGGTGATGATCAGCGGCGGGGAAAACACGGCCATATTGATGAGCGGGCGAACCAAAAGACCCATTTCTTCGCAGGCCACATCGATGCGTTCCCCAAGTGAGCGCTCTGCCTCTAGGTTCTCGGCGCGGCATTCAATGCAGCCCAAAAGTCCCATCCCGCGGGCATCGCCCACTAGAGGGAATTTTTTGAGAGCGCGTAAACGATCTTGAAAATGGGGGGTAATTTTGCGTACATGTTGTAATAACCCCTCGTTTTCAATGATTTCAATATTCTTTAGCGCTGCCGCACAGCTGACTGGATGGCCAGAATAAGTATAGCCATTTGCATAGGATGAGGGAGACCCAAGATTGCTCATTTGTTCCATAACGCGGTCAGAAATGATGCAGGCGCCCAATGGTAAATAGCCAGATGTCAGGCCTTTAGCACAAGTGATCATGTCAGGTTCAATGCCAAACACGTCGCTTGACGCAAACCAATGCCCCAAGCGGCCAAAGCCCGTTACCACCTCGTCCGAGATGTAAAGAATATCGTTCTCACGGCACAGATCAAAGGTGCGTTTATGATAGCCAGGGGCCGGCACAATCACGCCGCCCGATGCCAAAACTGGTTCTGCAATGAAAGCACCGATGTTTTCGGCCCCCAGTTTGGCGATGGTGCGCGCCAGATCAGTTACTTTTTCGTCGCACCATTCGTCGACGCTCATTCCATCTGGGCGACCGTAAGGGTTCACGTCAGGTAGTAAGTGCACAAGTCTTGTTTCAAAGTCGAAATGGCTTTTGTCGCGTTCTTTGCCTGTGACCGAATGGGCTAGATAGGTAGAGCCGTGGTAGCCTTTTTCACGGGCGATGATCAGTTTCTTGTTGGGCAGGCCACGGCGATTATTCAGATATTGCATCGTGCGCAAAGCCGTATCCACGGCCGTTGATCCGCCCGTTGTCAGCAGTACATTGTTTAGATCACCAGGGGCCAATTCGGCCAATTTCTTGCACAAAAGCACCGAAGGTTGCGTGGCCGAAGAAAATGGCGAGCTATAGGGAATTTTCATAACCTGTGCTGAAATTGCATCAGCCATTTCTTGGCGGCCATAACCAATTTGCGTACACCACATGCCGCCTGGACCATCCAGATAGCGCTTACCAGCCGCATCCCAAATGTAAATGCCTGCCGCAGAATCAACAAGCATCGTTTCATAGCCGCGCCAACTATCCATTGCCGCCCAAGGGTGGATTTGATGCATGCGATCCCAATCCAATAAAGTAGCGGTGTCGGGGTGATTTTTTCCCGTGGTTTTGGGAATCTGGTTCATAGGATTTCCTAACTTAAAAAGGTTTGGGTGGTGTGGCGCGGGAGCGGGCATTCTGGAAAAATGGCTTATTTTCAATTTCCACTCGCACCAATCGTTTGTCCCATTGGCCTTCTTTGTTGATGTATATTTCCGCCCAAAGGTCGTTTTTGATTGTGTCGCCGTAAGGGGCTTTGAATTCGGCCAAAGCGATGTTGCGCTTGGTTGTGGGCGACCACACCCCCGAGGTCACGTGACCCACTTCATGCTTTTTCTTATAATAGATCAAAGCACCGTCAGCGGGTTTAAAGCCGCCAATGTCGATTTTGCGCAGATGGTGGCTGGGTCCGGTTTGCGCTTCGGTCAATAGAGCGCGACGGCCGTTGAAATGGCCTTTTTTAAAATCAATCATCTTGCTTGCGCCTAGCGCAATGGGCGAGCGCCCGCGCCCCAACCGCACGGCGTGGTGCACGGGCTGAAAGTCAAACCCCGCCGCCATAAAGCCTGCTTCAATACGGCAAATATTGAGCGCTTCAAACCCAATGGCGCGTAGGCCCCAGTGATGGCCCGCCCCCCATAAACGATCCCAAAGCGCTAGCGCTTGGTCGTTGCTAGTCCAAAGCTCATAGCCCAAATCACCCGTAAAGCCAGTGCGTGAAATCCAAAGCCCTGGTTCCACTTCGCACCAGTCAAAAGGTTTCATATCGCCCACGGAAATCCCCGCGTCCGAAAGCAAGGAATATGAGGTTGGGCCCTGCAAAGAAAGTGCGGCCACGTTATGGCTTTCGTCTTTTATTGTGACTTCAAAGCCCCAAGCGGTGTCAATCAGCCAAGTCAGCATCGATTCCTGACAGCAAAGCCGAAAATCCTGTGCACTATAGCGAAAAAGCGTACCGTCATCGATCAGATTGCCGTCTTCGTCGCACCATAAAACATAGCTCACACGGCCATCGCGGATCTTGCCGATGTCACGCGTGACAAGGCGATTTACGACCAAAAGGGCGTCTTTGCCCTTGATGCGGTATTTATGCATGGGACTGATGTCAAACAGCGTGGTTTGGTTGCGAATAGCAAAATATTCAAATTCTAGTGTGTCCATCACACCTGCCGAAATATAACCTGCCCAATTCATCCATTTTTTGGCGCGGCTTAGCGGTTCTAGACGGGGGTGAAATGGGGTCTCGATCAGGCCGATGGGAACATGTTTGCTCATTTTAAGACCCCGTCTTTTATGACTTGCATAGCAGCATTGCGCCCTGCGGCTCCCATCACATCACCGCCCGGATGCGCCGTGGCGCCGCACAGGTAATAGCCCGCAGGCCCAAAGTGGTAATGCGCCAACTGGTTGGCGGGGCGGTTGGTCAGGACCTGATCAATCCCCATCTCTCCGTGGTGCCAATGCCCGCCCGGCGCGCCTGTAAGCGTTTCAATATCGGCAGGGCTTAGAACCTGTGCCTCTAAAATCAGGGCGCGGATGTTTGGTGCATAGGTTTCCAGCGTTTTTATGGCAATTTCACGCAGCTCTTGGCGCGCCGCGTCAGACCACCCGCCCTTAAGATTGTAGGGTACAAAGCTGAGTATGGCAGATAGAATATGTTTGCCATCCGTGGTGATGCTGGCATCACTTAAGGTGGGGATCACTGCTTCGATCACGGGATCTTGCGGCAATTCGCCATATTTTACGGGATTAAAGGCGCGCTCAACATAGGTAGCCGAAGGTGCTATGATCAGCCGCGCATGCGTAAGGTCGCCCTTGAGCCCCGTGAATTCGGGTACTTCGCTTAATACCAAGTTTACCTTAGCCGTGGTGCCTTTGGCCCGGTGGTGGCGCAGGCGACGGGTTGCTTCAACATCGTAATGCTCAACGCCCGCCAGCATCATGGTGGATTTGGGCCCTAGATTTGAGAGCACCGCTTTTGCCATAATCACTTCGCCAGAGCCAAGCTGAACGCCCGTGGCGCGGTCGTCCGTGACCATAACTTTTGCCACTTTCGCATCGGTGCGAATGGTCACGCCACTGTTTGAGGCTGCTTTTCCAAAGGCATCGGCCACAGCCCCCATGCCTCCTTTGGGCAATGTGACCATAGCGCCATTACCAAGGCGGTACATGAGAGTGAACACCGTGCCGGGCGCCCGGGGGCCTGCGTAAGCGCCGCGCACCGCATCGGCGGCCAGCGCCCCTGACAGGGGGCTATCCGTTAGATCATCAAGCAAATGGTCGTAAATATTCGACAAAAGCACGCGCAAAAATTCGCGCATATCTTTCTTGCCCATCAGCTTTAGGTTTAGGCCGATTTTGGTCAGACCCGCCGCTTGGGCCAGATCGGTTATGTCTTTGATGCCGCCCGCCAGCGAAGGCGGCGTTTTGGTTGACATTTGCCCCAAAAGCCCCGCGAATTTTGTAAGGCGTTGGTATATTTCAGTATATTTCGCTGCCTCGGGGTGGGATTTGCCTGCCATATCTTGCGGCGTACCGTCTTTTATAAGCACATGATCGCCGCTTGGCGATAGTGACACGGTGGCTAGGCTTATCAAATCAAGCGGCGCGAAAATGGTGCCTAAGCCCAATTCGCGGGCCACGGTGGGGTTAATATTGTAAAGTAAATGCGCAATTTCAGGGGCAAAAACGCCTTTCATCAGTTCAACATTTTTGGCCATGCCACCGATGCTAGACTGCGCTTCTAACACCAAAACCGCGTGGCCTTTTCGGGCCAAAGTGGCGGCTGCGGCAAGCCCGTTATGGCCCGCGCCGATCACGATGGCGTCATAGGTTTTGGGGGGCATCATATTCTCCTTAGCTTGCATAGCCGGTCATCCTGTTAGATTTGCCAAGGCCCCGCAAAATTTCTTTGGCCGCATTGGCCCCCGGAGCTGCCATCACTCCTCCGCCGGGATGGCTGGACGAGCCTACAAGATACATACCCTTAATCGGCGTTTCATATTGCGCATAGCCGGGCACAGGGCGGTTAAACAGCAGTTGATCAAATGTCAGCTCGCCTTGGAAAATATTGCCTTCAGTTAGGCCCACTTCGTTTTCAATATCCCAAGGGGTGCGAATTTCGGCATGCACCATCTTCTCGCGAATATCGGGGCAGGCCAGTTCAATCTTATCAAGCACCGTGTTGCCAAACTCTTGGCGCTTCGCATCCGTCCAATTTGCACCCGCGCGCACACCGTCAACCTTAAGGTCATAGGGGGCATATTGCACAAAGACCGTCATCATGTGTTTGCCCTTAGGCGCCATGGTGGGGTCAATTTGACTGGGGATCAGCATGTCAAAATAGGGATCTTTTGACCAAAGCCCTTCTTTCCAATCGTCATAAGCGCGCTCAAGTTCGGTTAATGAGGTTGAGCAGTGCAAGTCACCGCGCAAAAACGGTGCATTTTTTGGGGCGGCGGTGAAGGTGGGCATCGCGTCAAGCGCGATGTTGATCTTGCCCGAAGAGCCGCGAATTTTAAACCGCTCAACCGCTTTGGTGAAATCACTGGGCAGTTCATTGCGATTGGTGTGTTTTAAGAACGTGCGTTTCACATCCATGTTTGACGCGACGATGGGGGCTAGATAGCTGTTACCGTTTTCAAGCGTCACGCCTTTGATTTTGCCGTTTTCGGAGATAAATTGATCCACGCCTGAGCCGACCAGAATTTTACCGCCCGCCTCTGCCAAGCAAGCACCCAAGGCGTTTGAAATGGCACCCATGCCGCCGCGCGCAAACCCCCAAGCGCCAATCGCGCCGTCAACATCGCCCATGTAATGGTGCAAAAGCACATAGGCCGTGCCCGGTGAATAAACTCCAAGCCCCGTGCCAATGATCCCTGATCCCGCCAAATGCGCCTTGATCAGATCGCTTTCAAAATGTTCGTCCAAAAAATCTCCGATTGACATAGACCAAAAGCGCAGCGTTTCATTCAGCTCTTTACCGCCCAGGCCGTGGGCTTTTTTAACTAAATATAAAAGCTCGCCCAGATCGCGGGGCTTAAGGGATGTGGGGTCGGGCGCATTGCGCAGCAAAAACGGACGAATAAAGCGGCATTGGCGGATCACGGTTTGACTAAAGCGGTCATAAGCGTCAACGTCATGTTCCGAATGGCGCGCGATTTCACGGCGCAGCGCGTCATGGTCTGACATATAGGCGAAGTAATCGCCGTCACGGGTGAATGTAGCACCACCTTCGTACGGGATGACCTGCAAGCCAAAACGTGGCAGTTCAAGATCCCGCACAATTTCCCGGCGCAAAAGCGAACAAACATAAGAACAATTCGAATAGGTCCAACCATCGACCAGTGATCGGCTCACGGCCGCGCCGCCGATCCATTCGTTTTTTTCAACAACCAAAACGTTAAGACCGGCTTTTGCTAAATAGCACGCGGTCGTCAGGCCGTTATGGCCCGCGCCAGCAATGATTGCGTCGTATTTGTCGTGCTGACCCATGGAGTTCTCCTCTTATCGTTCTAGATTAAGACATATGAACATCAACGTAAAGTTTTTTTGAGCGCTCAAATAAATAAATTCATGGACTGACATTCCCGAAAAAGTATGAAATAAGAGAAGAGACAATATTTAAGAGCATTAGATGCAAACACTTTCAAATTCAGACCCAAAGCCGCCCAAAGAACGCAAGGAGCGCAAAGGCAATGCTGATATGCGTCGGCGCCAGATTTTGGACGCCACTTTGAGGTCGATAATCTTATCTGGCTTGGCTAAAACAACTTTGGCAACCGTGGCCGCGGAAGCGGACCTTTCTCAGGGCGTGGCCATATTTTATTTTAAATCCAAAAATGGGCTTTTAAGCGAGGCTTTACGCGAACTCTACCAAAACTACGAAGACAATTGGGAAGCAGCCTTGGCCAATGCGCCAAATAATCCCGCCGCCAAACTGCGCGCTATTATTGAAGCCGATTTTGACGCAGAAATTTGCAATAACGACACGCTTGCGGTTTGGTTTGCCTTTTGGGGTGAACAAAAATTCACGCCGCAATATTCCAAAATCACCAATCAATACGACCAAAAACGGGCCAATGCGATCGAAGATATTTGCATTCAATTACTGCCGTCAGACCCTGAAAAGGCAAAGTTGGCCAGTGATTGGATTGACTCGGTTACAGATGGATATTGGCAAAAACTGCATCTTTTTCCGCAAAGTTATTCGCGCGAAATGGCGCTGAGGCGTACATTTTTACTGGTTCAGTTTTTATTTACCGATCATGCCCAAGCCTTCGAACTTTAACCACAAAATGCCGTTACTTCAGCCAAGAAATCATTCAAATGTCTGTGGCTATTGGTATCGCCACGCTGCTCAGCACGGCCAAAGTCAATGAAGGCGCGTTCGTGGGAACTTAAAACCTGAATGTATTTTAGGTCTGACGCAGGTGAAAGTGCCAAGATTTGGTCAAATTCTTCCAAAAATGCTGGGTAATCTCGGTTCATATGTATCAAAAATTCTTGCCATGATTGGCCCTGCAGCCGTTCAGCTTCGGCAACGCCTAAAGCGCGCACTGTTTTTTGATCTGCGACCGCAAGACCCAAGTGATCTAATAAGGGCTGCATCGCCAAAATAACCGCCGCTTCAATCTGTGACATGGCTAAAAGCGCTTGTTTGGCCGAGCCTGTGTGAAATTTGGCCAAGGTTGCAAAATAGGTTTCACCCATATGCTCTTCTTCAATGCTCAAAAGCAGTGCTTGTGTGTAGCTGTCAAAAGATCGTGGGGATTGGATCATTTATATCTGCCTGCCAAACCTTATATTAACATCACAATATATTTTGCAAACTCCAAAGTTTTGCCATCTAGTCTATGGGCTTCGATGTAATACCTGGTTGGGTAAGACTATTGCAAAAAGCTGGAACCACGTTTTACTGGCGTGACATCTATTAAGGACACACTGTCATAGACGCCTTAAAGATATCAATTTTTACCGATTAGCTGGCAACATTATCATTGGGAACATTGCTCAAAGTTAAATTGACAGCTTGGTATTTTAATAATTTTTCAAACACTGCAACCCACCGTTGACCTACCGTTGGTGCCATGATTTTATTATCAATCTGAATGATTTGCCGTAGCATGCCGGTGTCTCCCTGAAATTGTGAGATCAAGGCAAACCGGTTGAATTGCCGTGTTGAGGGCATTCGCTAAAGGCTTTTCTGATACCGGTTTGGATTTTTTTAAAGATCAATATTAATCCGCTCAAATTGTGCATCGCTTTGGAGTGCCCCCATCGGGTGGTCCAGTTTGAATGTTAATGCATGGCGGGCCTTTGGTCTATGGCCATCATGCTTTCCGGCGCTGGTGGTCTATAGCCCAAGGCGCTGTGGGGCCTGACAGTGTTGTAATGGTGGCGCCAGCGCTCGATGAGGATTTGGGCCTCACGTAAAGTGTAGAACAGCTCGCCATTTAGTAGCTCATTGCGGAAGCGGGCGTTGAAGCTTTCGCAATAACCGTTTTCCCATGGTGAGCCTGGTGTGATGAACGCGGTTTTGGCACCGACAGCCCCTATCCAAGTCCTTACCTTCTTGGCAATAAATTCGGCACCATTGTCTGATCGAATGAACTCTGGCGGGCCACGTAGTATGAATAGATCTGTCAACGCGTCGACCACATCCGTTGAATTGAGCCTGCGTTTGACTTTTATGGTCAGGGCCTCCTTAGTGAACTCATCAATGATATTCAGCGTGCGAAAGATCCGCCCGTCATGTGTTCGATCTTGAACAAAGTCATATGACCAAACATGGTTTTTCCGCTCCGGTCGCAACCGGACACATGAGCCATCATTCAGCCAGAGCCGACCTTTCTTGGGCTGTTTTTGCGGGACTTTCAGCCCTTCTCGTCGCCAAATTCGTTCGACCCTTTTATGATTTACGTGCCAGCCACTGTTATTCAGCATGCCCGTGATCATACGATAGCCGTATCGTCCGAACTCTTTCGTCAACACAATAATATCCTCAGTCAACCGTTCCTCATCAGGCAGGCCACGTGGGACCTTGCGCTGCGTGGAGCGATGTTGGCCGAGTGTGCGGCAGACCCTGCGCTCAGATACACTGAGGGTTTGCCGCACATTATCGATGCATAGACGGCGGCGGGAAGGGCTTAGTAGTTTCCCCGCGCGGCCTCGGTGAGGATCATCTTATCCAAGGACAAATCCGCCACAACACGCTTGAGGCGTTGGTTTTCAGTCTCAAGCTCCTTCAGCCGTTTGAGCTGATCCCGGCTCATGCCGCCATACTCTTTGCGCCATCGATAGTAGGTCTGAATTGTTACGCCTATCTGCCGGACAGACTCGGAAACTGACTTTCCCTGCCCTTGCAAAACTTCAACTTGACGAAGCTTCAGCACAATATCTTCTGGTTTCTCTCGCTTTCCAGCCATCGTTTAGTCCTCCTAAAAGTGGGACAATCATATCCCAATGGGCGGACCACTTCACTGGGGGCATTCCACCCAGTAGGTATTATTAACGAAGAACAACGTCGACCTTAATGATAAATTGAAAGCGAGGCATGTTTAAGTGCAACCCATCGATGCTGGAGTTAAAATTGGCCATATTCACTTAAAAGTCTCGAACTTAGAACGCGCGATTGACTTTTATTCAGGTGTTCTTGGGTTTGCTGTGACGCAGCGTCATGGCCAGGCAGCCGCCTTTTTAGCAGCAGGTGATTACCACCACCACATCGGCCTGAACACCTGGGAAAGCTTGAGTGGCAACCCGCCACCCTTAGGAACGACAGGACTTTACCACACGGCATTTCTATATCCAAATAGTAAACACCTTGCCGATGCTTTGCGCAGAATTGTCGCTGCTAATATCCAAATAGACGGCGCTTCTGATCATGGTGTTTCACAAGCTATTTATTTACATGATCCTGATGAAAATGGAGTTGAACTCTATGTTGATCGCCCCAAGGAAGAATGGCCATTAGATCACAATGGAAATTTAAGTATGTGTAGCAAACACTTCGATCTCAAAGCACTTTTGGATGACAACCCCTAAACACCACTTCGTCCCAAGCTAAATTAATCATCACCCTGACCGTCAACAGGGCCACACGCCAGCTAGCGAGCCCCAAAAAGCTCATCATAACCATAAACGCACAAAACTCTTACCACCCAAGTATCACAGGAAGTTGTGAGAGCTGATCTGGGTTTTCTGCCGACTGTAGGTAACAATTTTAATGCAACAATAAGAAAACTAAACTAGCTTGAATCTCAAACACTATAGCAACGGATCACTGATGATGAAAAAAGTACCCCTAAATCGCCGCGAAATGTTGCTATTTTCTTCAAGTGTAATCATTGCAGCTCCGTTGATTGCCATAGCAAGTCAAACCGATCTTAATCTTTACGTTGTCAAAGACCCACAATGTGGATGCTGTACGGCATGGGTTGATATCTTAAAAAGCGAAGGCTTTAATATAACAATAGAAAGTCGTTCCGGCGATTTTCTAAGAGACTTTAAAATTAAAAATGGCATCCCAGAAGTTATGATGTCATGTCATACTGCTCAAATTGGAGGGTATTTCATCGAAGGCCATGTGCCGGCTAGGGAAATAAAGCGCCTACTGAAAGAACAGCCTATTGCTTTGGGATTAGCTGCGCCTGGAATGCCATTGGGTTCGCCAGGAATGGGCCCAGGTGATCAACGTGAAGCCTATGATATATTTGTCGTCGGTAAAGACGGTAAAGCAAAGGTTTTTCAACACTACTTAAAAGCTGGCATATCTGTCTGAAAACACAGTTGGCTTTGCGAGGGCATCGAATTATCTTCAAGCACCACTTAACTAAACTTATTAGTTAGCCATTGGTATGAAAGCGCGAAAACCCAGATAATTCCAACCGCAGTTATAGTAAAAACTCCAATGATTATAAACTCTTGATCTCCCTCAAAGGCTTCAATCCAGGGTCGCGTTATGGCTAGCGACACGGCACAAGACAATACCCACATAATTGTGGGTATTACTGATAGAACCGATTTTAAAAATAATAAAATCACCCAAAAAATCAAATTAACAAAATTCTGAAATTGACTTTTTTTTGCTTCATTTTGATCAGACAAGAAAAAAACCTTCTTCTAGAGTAAGTTGATGCAACGCTACCGAAGGATCAACCGTGTTTCAAGCAAACATTTTTCTTGGTATGATTTAATAGTGATCTGTTAAATATATTTCCCTAAACTCAGCGCATCATTGTAATATCAAAGTAAAGAATACCTCAAATAGTATTTTAGTGCACAATCAATGAAAGATTTAAAATGATAGGTGACCTTAAGTCTGAACCAATTTTAAACCGTAGTATTAAGGATTTATCTGACAAAATATTTCTGCAGAATATAACCATTGAAACGTCTCAACCCTATCTTCCAACACCACTTCAAACTGCAAGTGGAACCCTGTTACGAGCACCTTTACTGTTGATAACGGTGACAACAAAATGCGGCTTGAAGGGGCAAAGTTATCTATTTTCTCCCAGCACTACACTTTTACCTTCTCTGTCGCACGCTATCAGTGCCGTATTTGAGGTCATCAAAGGACAACCGTGCTTTCCAGAAACAATCACTGACACTATACTTTCTAACTTTAAACTGTTTGGCGGCACTGGAATTTTGACGATGGCAATGGCTGCCGTCGATATTGCTTGCTGGGATATAATTGGAATAGCCTCAAAACAACCCATTTATAAGCTACTGGGAGCCACCAACACTCAAGTAAATACTTATCAAAGTTCTGGCTTAGGAATTGGAAATCTAGCCTCAATTCTAACCCAAGCCGACACATTCTTGTCGGAGGGAAATTTCATCATGAAATTGAGGTTGGGATACAATACCTTAAATGAAGACATTTTCACACTTGAACAACTCAAGAAGCACTTAGGTGATCGAGGGGAAATAATGGTCGACTTCAACCAAAGTCTATCATTTTTAGATTCTAAAACACGTTGTTCGGCAATTGATGATCATGGTTTACTATGGATTGAGGAACCTGTTCATGCACAAGCATTGGAGCAATCCGCTTATTTAACTAAATCTCTAAAAACTCCAATTCAAATTGGCGAAAACCTTTGGTCATTAACCGAAATGGAGCGGGCGCTTTCACTTCAATCCAGTAAATACTTAATGCCTGATGTAGGAAAAATAGGTGGTGTAACTCAATGGCTAAGGGCGGCGGCACTAGCACATAAGTTTGGAATTAAAGTATCAACACATCTGTATCCAGAGATAAGCTGCCATCTCTTAGCAGCAATTCCCAATGCTCATTATTTAGAATATGCTGATTGGACCTCAAGTCAATTCTCGGGCCATAAATCACCCTTAAATAATCAATTATTTATGTCTGATGACTTTGGGTTTGCGTTAAATGCCGCTAGTTAAATATAATTTAACCACAAAAAGAAAAGGAGGCCCATTGTGCGCGTTTATCTTTCGGGCGAAATTCATACTGATTGGCGAAATAAAATAATTGAAGGCGCGAAGGATTTGAAACTTATATTCGATGGGCCCGTAACCGATCATGCCGCTAGTGACGATTGTGGAGCCAAAATATTGGGAGAAGAAGATAATAAATATTGGCATGACCACAAAGGAGCAATGCTAAATGCAATCAGAACGCGCACCTTGATTGAAAAGTCGGATTTAGTAATCGTTCGATTTGGTGAAAAATATAAACAATGGAACGCTGCTTTTGACGCAGGCTACGCGGCAGCCTTGGGTAAAGCACTAATAATTATGCATGGACCTGACCACCAACATGCACTCAAGGAAGTCGATGCCGCAGCGCTAGCAGTAGCACAAAGCCCAGAGCAAGTTATCCAAGTGCTTAGATACGTCGCCAGAGGAACGCTGCCCTCCTGAGGGTGGAGCAGTGTTCTCATTGATATACAACTTCCTCCCCCAGGTTGGCAGGTTCAAGACCCGAAACATATGACTGGAGTGCTTCTGTGTCTTCAATGCTAAGTTCGATAGGTGATATAGTGGCAGGACGCTCCTCATCAAACTCTTCGCTAATGCCTTCCACGCGCATAAAGGCCGGATGTGGGTTTCTGACGTAAAACGACATCATACGCTCATCCCAATCCTTTAAAGCACGTAGCGCCCGGAATGATGGTGTAGATCCAATGCCAAATTCAGATTCCGATTGCCCTACTTTATGACAGCGCCCGCAGTGCTGTTTTGCCAATTTAGCCCCTAAGGTAGCATTACCCTCAAAAACAATTTCAACTCTTTGAACGTCTCTTGAAATATGAAGGAATGTAGTCCCGTTTAACGCATTGAATGCCGCGACTGCCGTTTCAACGACACCGGAACGCATCCATTCAATAAAGAACACAGCCGAATGGTTTTCATTGATGGTCAAAACCCCATATTTATCAAAATTCATAGCAAAGATTGGTTCAGAGTTACTCACCCCAAGTGCAAGGTCTGAATCTGTTCGTTTACTAACAATTTCAACTTTTGTATTATTTTTAAGAGAAAAACGAGGTAATAAAAAGTCCAGCAACCCTGTTTGAGAAAGCTTTACGTCCACCCATATTTTGAAACTTCTCTCCGTGTTAGCGATCACAGGTTGAGAAATTAAGGAAACTAAAATTAATATTACTAAAATTTGTTTCAACAAATCCTCCACCCAAAATATTAAGAGCAAAAGATAAAACAAGTCAAACACTTCAAGACAAAGAGCTTATTTAGTTAACCTAAAAATCTCAACGAAATACATGATGAAACTGGTGGTCCAGGTATAAATCAACACAACATCTAACAAATAAAAATATAAACGAGATGTATTTCATAATAATACCTCAAATAAAATAAATGCCTTAACTTAAATATTTACAATTTTTAACATTTTCACACTAAGAAAAAATCTTATTTATACACTGCTCACTGCAAAATCCGAATGTTGTGATGTG
>Ga0209308_10000861_pt1 | contig 29779 bp, 27 predicted proteins | sample COGITO_mtgs_1204_3_FD_184806 | JGI IMG/M metagenome (GOLD analysis project Ga0209308, IMG submission 184806) | Pelagic marine microbial communities from North Sea - COGITO_mtgs_120405 (SPAdes) (version 2) | ecosystem: Environmental > Aquatic > Marine > Epipelagic ...
GTGTGTCCTCGTCGTCAAAGTCGCTACGGACTTAGCCTCTGTAAGGCTAGCCCGCCAGCTGACGGGCCAGCCTGACTGCTAACGCCTTTGGCACCAGTGCACACTCCGACAGCGGTGAATATTAACCCAAGCCGCAGCTACCTCACGAAACCATGAGGCCCATCATTGCTTCCGCAGCAATGAAAGGGCCAGAACTTTCGACATCGAACAGCTGCGACGCAGCTAGTTGAGCAATTACTCGAGTGCTGGCCTCAACATCAGGATAAGTATTCACGTTTACCCACTTGCCGATCGAAGCTGCAAATCCACTCATAGTTGTTTCTGCGCCGGCAGCCTCAAGAATTGCTGTTTGCTTGGCAAACAGTTCCTGCCAGTCCGACGAGCCAAATTCAATGCCATCATATGCTCGTCCAACTGTGCCAACTGAAAACGATGTGTAGCTCAAGTTTGCTCCTTAGGTTTGAGAAATAAATCGTACGCGTATCGGCACCGGTCGCCAAATTTGTTTGCGCTGGTCTTGTTCTCCAGATAGAAGAGAAGCTCTATGCCAAATGAAGCTATAGGAAGGAGGACTGCAGGTTGAATCTGAGATCAGAAAATCACCGTGTGCTCGACTTGGCGATGGTCCTCGTTTTGTTCATTGCGGGAGCCATAGCTTCGTGGTATCTCTCACAGCTCTTGGCTGGAGATCTGATCGGGAAAGGCTCTGGTAACGTCTGGTTTGACGGTGACTCGCCGCGCGTGTATCAGAATTTGACCAGTTCCAGCAGCAACCATTACCGGACGCAGATCCATCCAATCTCGTCACTCCTGCTTCATCCGTTTGCGGTGGTTACTACCGAAGTGATGGGCCTTTCGGTATTTGTGTCCGTTCGGATCCTTATGGCTTTGGTCTCAGGACTAGCGCTCACAGTGTTTTACTGGTTTGCGCGGCTCACTGAGGCATCCCCGGCACCAGCTACCGCCTTTGCAGCCCTCTTTGCGACGAGCGCTGCCTTTATTCACTGGAGCGGTGTTCCGGAGTTGTTCTTGTTTTCGGCGCTCACCCTATGCGTGCTTCTCGTGGTGGCAGCCCAAGGCAGATCTGCTGGCTATCCTCTTTGGGTCGTCGCTAGCGCACTGTCGTTGAGTGTCACAATCACCAACTGGATGTTCGGGGTTATCGCTACCTTCTTCACTTGGGATAGGCCAACGTTCGTAAAGATCACGACCGCTGCGCTGGGCTTGGTCGCTGTTCTTAGCGTGGTTCAGCTTCTCGCTTACGAAAACGCCAAGCTCTTCTTCGATCCTAGGGGCCTCATGGCAGAGACTCATTGGACGCAGCTGAAGATGGAAGGTCGGGGTGAGGTTAAGTGGACCCCGCTTCGGAACCTCTGGTCGCAGTTCGTGGTGACGGTTGTGGCGCCGAGGCCAGAAGTGCTCGTCATGCCCTCGGGTTATGCGAGTGTCAACAACCACTATGGTTCCTTTCGGGACACAGGACTGCTCACATTGACGGCCGCCGCAGCATGGACCGCGCTCTTTTCAATTAGCACAGGTGCGGCACTTCTCATGGGCAAGCATCGCCGGCTGGCGAGCGGACTCGTCATCGCACTGCTGGGGCAGGCTGCCCTACACTCAATTTACGGATTTCCCACCTTTTTGTATTCATTCCACTTTCTTCCTTTTCTCATAGGACTGGTGGTTTTGGCCTACCAAACGCGCATGCGAGCTTTAATTATGGCCCTGACCTTGATCGTCTGCCTGGCAGGAGGCATTTCCAACTATCAGCAGTTTAGGCATGGGGTAGACGCCCTGCAGTCGGTGAAATGTAGTTTGGTGCCGGCCGCTCAGCCCGAATATTGCCAAAGCTAAAAAAATAAAACGTTATGAAGCGCCCTCGGTTTTGTAGAGGCTTAGTGGTTTGAGTCCTCGCTCTGAGTGGCCGGGATGTTTTGGTGATGATAAGCGGCCTCGAATACGGCTGGGGTGGTGAACCCTGAGCCGGGTTTGATTTGGTGGTGGTTGAACCAGTCGACGTATCCGAGGGTGGCGAACTCGACGTCTTCGAGGCCGTTCCAGGGGCCCTTCGGGCAGATGAGTTCCCATTTGTAGAGGCCGTTGAAAGACTCGGCCATGGCGTTGTCGTAGCTGTCGCCTTTGGACCCGACTGATGCGACGATGTCGTTGTCGGCGACGCGTTCGCTGAGGAGCAGACACAGGTATTGATCAGATTCAAGCCGTCGTTATAACACCGAGGCCGCTGTGATGCACAAGCTGGTCCAGGTCATCGCTGCGGCCCCGAGCCGACACCGCCATTTCGAGCGCGTCGATCGCCAGGTCAGCGCGTAGCGACTTCGATGCCTGCCAGCCGACAAATATGCGGGATAACACGTCGATGATGAACGCGACATACATCCACCCCGAATGCGTCTTCACATAGGTCAGATCGGCGACCCAGAGCTGGTTCGGAGCCGCCGCCCGGAACTGGCGCTCGACCAGATCAGCCGGCCGTTCCTGCCTGTCGTCGCCGACGGTGGTGCGCACGAACACTCGGCTTTGCCGGGAGCCCCGTATGCCAATCTCTGGCATGAGCCGCTCGACGGTGCAGCAGGCGACTCTGATGCCGTCCTCGTTCAACTGGTCCCAGATCTTGTCCGCGCCATACACCGACAGGTTCTTTTCCCGCACCCGCAAAGTCTCCGGCTTGAGCTCGCCGTCGTGGATCGAGCGTGCAGAAGGCGGCTAGGATTTGGACGCGTAGTAGGTGGCTGGGGAGGGATGCCAAGGGTCTTGGCGAACGGCTCGATACCCCACAGCAGAGTGCCGCTACGCAGTCCTTGTTTCCGTCGATGAACCGGAACACTTCTCGGCCTGGCGCACTCACAACCGGATCGTCTCCGCCGCTGGCGGCAAATTCTCCACGATCGAACAGATTGCTTCCCACTGCGACCAGTACTCGTGCTGGGGTTCAAGAACCAGCACGAGTGCTGGTCGCTCACTCATCTCATCGGGATACTTCCCATGGCTTGGCATAACTCCATCCCGTCAAGAGATAGAGCCTCCACGGAACCCGGGCGCTTCACTTCAATGCGACTGCACGAGTTTGGTTGGCTGTCTTTAGGGAGCGCTTAGAACAGCCGGCGGGTGATGACTCGACCCAGAACCTGAAGTTTTGAGTCGACCATTGCTTGTTGCACTTTTGGGTCAGCAAAATTCTTCGACGAGGCTTCCATAAGAGAGTCGAGTGAATCCGCCCAGGTTGCGACCGTTCCCATGAAAGGGGCTGGACCTGATGCCACTGACAGCATCGAGGTCAGCCCGTTTGCCCCATGCTGGATGTGACTCCAATTGAGGTCCATGTTCGCTTCCGCCACAGAGTCAGGTGCTGGAGTGCCTGCCATGTACAAAACGGTCCCGTAAGCTCCCTCGCGCGATCCGCGCTCGGCCTGGACGCGGAAAAGGTTCCGTCGTTGCACCTGCACTTGGGTGTCTTTCATCATTTTGACCAGATCCGCGTCTTCATAGAGTCCCGCCTGGCCAGTCATAGCCGCATCTATGGAATCAAACTCAAATGCAACAATTACCAGGCCTGAGAGTTCTCCACCCATGATGACCTGACTCGCTGACGAAGAAATGGCCCCAAGCGACTTCAAACGATCGCCTGCCCATGAGGCTCCCGCCTCCCCAAACTTTTGGGCGTCGCCTATAGAAGCAAGGACTGTATATACGTATGACATTTCAATATCTTTCAAACAGATGAAGTAGACATCGAGACATTGTCCACCCATAGAGCCTTTCACAGACAGTCCGACAATTCAGCCTTCGCATCGTGGAGATGTCAGCTGCCGCAGCGCGTAATGCTCACAAGCCTGCACAGCAGGCGTCAATCACGAGAATCCATAAGTACTCGCGATGCACGGGATAGCAGTGGTTTATGGGATTAAACGCCTGGGAAGCCGTTGTCGACCAGTTTGTTGGTCAGATCGCGGTTGAAGTCGAAATCGGGCTGAACTGGCCCGATTTCAAGGACTGGAACACAGTGACCATTGAACCAGATCAAACCGGCAGGGCAAGGCCGGAGAATGTCGAGACCGAAATCGATATCGGGTAAACAGTCGCCTGCAGCATTTCGGGCGAAACCATCAGGACAAGGCAAGACCAGATCCAATGGCACGCAGTCTCCATCTTCAGGGATGTAGCCAATTGGGCATCCTGTGAAGACACATTGATCGCCAAGCTGCATATAACCAAGCGGGCACAAGATAGGGCTTGAGTCTGGTTCTGTCGGGTCTGTTTTGTGTTCTTTTGGGGCAGGTTCAGTGGATTGGTTGTCTGTGCTGGTCGGAACGACTTCTTCGGTCGCAGGTGACAGGGCTGGTTTATACCTCGCGGCCGGCGTTGGCATGTCAGCAGTGATTTGTTGGCTGTTGGCAGTGCTCACAACGAGTGCTATCGCTGCACTTAGCGAGGCGGCGAAGAGAACTTTCAGGGCGATAGATACTGCGCGATTATTCATAGTTCCTTCTTCGAAAAGTGGATATGTGTCAAACAATGACTGAGCGCACGTAGGTCCAACGTCGCGCCGAGCACAGTTCACCTATGACGTCGGACGCATTTCGTCCCACTGCTCCTAACGGCAATGGTTTTGTTTTTGAAATCAGCCCTGCTCACGCCATGAAAGCCGCAGCGCTCGTTCGCCGTAGGCTGGGGCAGGCGTGGGCGTTCACGTTGGCGAACGGTCCGACAGGCGTCTCCTGGATGCAGGTTGCTGCCGATATCGAGGGGAAGCCGCGTGCGATTTTTCCGGCGGGCCGGTGGCGATGAAGGCTGCAGGTGAACAGCCATTATCGCCAGCACGAGAACGTGGACCTGGCGACGAATAAGGTCGCCACGGACAGGTAACGCGAGGGCAGGATATGCGTGGGCAGAACACCGTTCGCCAGGGAACGATCGAGGCGGTTTCCTGAATGTGAGCTGGACAACAACCGCAGTGGTTGGTCAGCCAGACGTTGCGACGCGTGGAGTTGAACGCAATAGATGACCGGGACGGGAGGCGACTGCTTCGGCCACGGGTGTGCCATCGACCTGAATCGCATGGCCATTCACGAGCACGTGGCGGATCCCGGCGGGCTCATCGGCAGTTAAACGTTCGGCGTTTGCCGGGAAGTCTCGCACACGCCGAACTGGTCCTGGATCGATCGTTTCCGGGTCGAAGACCGTGATGTCAGCCCAATACCCAGGCCGTAGATAACCACGGTCGACAAATCCGAACAGATCAGCTTGTTGGCCGCTGAGTTTGCGGATCGCTGTTTCCATCGGCATCACATTGCGGTCGCGTACCCAATTGCCCAGCAGGTCCGTCGCTTGTGGGGCATCACACAGCTGCCCGACATGAGCACCGGCATCGGAGAGACCAAGTGTGGTCCGTTCGTCTTGCAGCAGTATCGCGATGCCGTCGACGTCGTCGTTGGCCAGCACCACCTTGATACGCAACATCAAGTCATCCTCGGCGAGTGTGAGTTCCATGAGCGTGTCGAACGGATCGGACCCCGTGGACTCGGCGAGGTCGGTAATCCGGGCCCCGACCAGATCGGCGTTGGCGGCCGACATCATGACCTCCATCGTGTCCCATCGGGGCACAAGCATGCGGGGTGCCTTCCACGCTTCGCGTGCCCGGTCTCGCCACCCGGAGTCGGCATAAGCGGCCCGGCGTTCCTCGATCGTGCCCGCCGCCAACTCAGCAAAAACCGGGTTGGTGTTCAAGGTGAATGGTTCCACCATGGTCATCGAAAAGCTCAGTGGTCGACAGGTCACTTGTGGCCACACCTCGGCGCCGTCTTCCCATCCTCGGCGATTGATTTCGAGCGCCTTGAGGTGACCGCCTTTGGGGTTGGTCAACACTGCGGTGTAGGTGAACGGAATACCGATCTGTTTCTGCAGTGGATAGTTCTCTCGCAACGACAGGTTGTCGCCGCCGTTCACGCCAATGATGCCTCGCCCGGTATCGGCGACCGCGGTGAAGAGTGCTTCGATCTCGGCCCGGTCGGCCCACCGGCTCGGGATGGGGCTTCCGTCGGCGCCGATATGGGTGATCGCAAAGCTGGTGGCGAAACCAACGGCGCCGGCTTCCATTGCCTCTCGCACGATTACGGCCATCGACTCGATCTCATCGGCGGTCGCGGCCCGCCCGACAGCGTCGTCGCCCATCGCGTACAGACGAACCGCGGTGTGGCCGACGTACGCGCTGAAGTTCAGCAGGCTGCCGTGTTGCTCGACCGAATCGAGGTACTCAGGAAAACTCTCGAAGTCCCATGGCACACCTTCGAGCAGGGTGGCCGGGTCCATGTCCTCGACCTTCTCCATGGTGTTAGCCATGAGCTCCCTGTCGCCGGGGCGCACCGGAGCGATCGAAAAACCACAGTTGCCGCCCACCACGGTGGTGACTCCGTGAAAGCAGGAAGGTGTCAACGCCGGGTCCCAGAAGATCTGCGCGTCGTAGTGGGTGTGGATGTCGATGAAACCAGGTGCAACCACGCAGCCGGTTGCGTCGAGCACTTGGTCACCGACCAGGTTGTGGCCGATCTCGACGATCTTGCCGCCTGCAATCAGTACGTCCGCGCTGATGCCGGGCGTTCCCGAGCCGTCGATCACCGTGCCACCCCGGATGACGGTGGTTGAGTCGTTCGTGCTCATGGGACGCTCCGTTTCGCCGCCGCTGGTCGGTGTGCGACGTTAGGTCCAACATAGAACAGGCAGCGTCAGGGGAGCGAAGTGACACGATCACATAACGCGACAGCGTCCAGACCCAGAGGAAGTTCACCCACCAATACAACGCCGTCAGCGCGCGTCGGGTAAACCAAAGACATGACCTTCATCGATGATCAGATCCACGATGGCCTCCGGGTGCGAGAGCTGACCCTTGATTGTGCTGGGCGACCAGTAACCGCGGTCCTCTGGAGTCGTCCCGATGGTGAAGCCGGGGCGCCGCTGGTGTGTTTCGGCCATGGGGCTTCCGGCGATCGATACCAGCAGCCCATCCCGTGGCTGGTCAAGCGGTTGGTCGGCGAACACGGATTCATCGGCCTCTCGCTCGACGGCCCGGTGCACGGTCGGCGTCAGGCCGGCGATGGGGGCCGTGACGCGTTCTGGCCCGAGTGGGAACGCGAAGGGACGGTCGACGACATGACCGCCGACTGGATCACGGCGTTGGACTTCGTGCAGTCGCAGGCTGACGTCGGCACAGGCCCGGTCGGATATTGGGGCCTTTCCATGGGCACGATCTATGGCGCTCCGTTTATTGCTGCTGATGACCGCATCGAGATCGCCGTGCTTGGACTCATGGGCATCACTGGTCCTGATCACTACCGCCGAACGATCACCGCAGCCGCTGCCGACATCAACATCCCGGTGTTGTTCATCATGCAACTCGAAGATGAGTTGTTCACCCGGCAGGACTGCCTGGCATTGTTTGATGCCCTTGCCAGCTCCGACAAACGGCTGCACGCCAACGCTGGACTACACCCTGACGTTCCCGTGGAGGAACTACACCATTCGGTCGACTTCCTAGTTGCCGGCCTTATGGGGGAGAGGCAAGAGCGCATGCCAGCGTTCTCGGTCCCGGGTTAACCCTGGGTATGGAGGACTTGCTCGGCGGCCGCTGCGGTTCATAGTGTCGCTGTCATGGCTGATGTCGAACGCCAATTTGTAAATGCTCGTCGTGCTGATCCAACAGGGCCGGGACGAGACCTGCGATATATCCCGAGCTCCGTCAGCGACGGCGAAATTCTGACCGCGGACGAGATCGATCGGTATAACCGCCAAGGGTTTCTGGAGCCGCGACAGGTGTTACCCGCCAGCGATGCAGTCGATCTGCGGGGTTACTTCGATGATTTGTTAGAGCAGGTCCTCGCCGCCGACGACAATCGCAACTCGTATTCGATCAACACCTACCACGTGGTCTGTGAGCGGCTACACGACCTGGTCACCGACCCTCGTATTACTGCGTTGGCAGCCGATCTCCTCGGCGACGAAATTGTCTGCTGGGGAAGCCACCTGTTCGCCAAACTCCCGAACGACGGCAAGGAAGTCCCGTTTCACCAAGACGCCGTCTATTGGCCGATGACACCCAGCCGCTCGGTCAGTGTGTGGTTGGCGATCGACGATGTCGATGAAGAGAACGCCGCGATGCGTTTCATACCGGGCAGCCATCTGGACGGAGCACTCCATCATCACCTGCGCGATCTCGACGGCAGCCGGGTACTCGGCCAAGAGGTTGACTCGCAGGAGCTCGAAGGTCGACCCCAATACATGAATGCGATGCCGGCCGGTTACGCGTCGCTGCACAGCGACATGCTGCTTCACGGTTCGGCTGCCAATACCTCGATGCGGCGGCGGGCAGGGCTGACACTGCGTTACGTCGGTGCCGACGTGCGGCTCCTCGATGGGTATGACTACTGGCGGAAGTCAGCAGTGCATGTGCGCGGCGGCGACCCATCTGACTTTTGGTACAACCGTCGCCGGCCCGACGGTGAACATCCCGAGAAGATGGCCCAGCTCTGGGGCGAGTTCGACGGCCAACCTATGGATGACTAGTTGGTCGCCGCTGGGCGGGCGTTGGGTTACTGGCTCATGTGGTAGCCGCCGTTCGGAGACAGGACTTGTCCGGTCATGAAGTTCGCTTCTTCCGAGGCGAGATAGACCGCGGCCCAGGCAATGTCGTCGGGTACCCCGAACCGTCGCATTGGGGTGGCCGCCTCGATCAGCGCCTTTGTGCCACCGATCGGCGCGGTCATGGGTGTGTCGATGAAACCAGGCGCAATGGCGTTGACCCGAATGTTGCGGGGGACAAGCTCGCGAGCCAGTGAGCGGGTCAGCCCCAGGATCCCGGCCTTGGCCGCGCAATAATGCGGCGAACCAGCGCCGCCAGCGGTGCCCATGATCGAACCCATCGAGATGATGTTGCCGGACATCTGCGGTGCCATGATCTTTAGCGCCTCGCGGGTGCAGAAGAAGGTGCCATCGAGATGTATGGCCAGCATCCGACGCCAACGTTCGTCGCTTAGGTGCATGGTTACGTCGACAAATGTTTCGATCGGGCCGCCCGCTTGTATTTCGGCCACTTGTTGGAACGTCCGTCGTTCACGCTCGAGTCGGTCTTCTTCGGGCTGGTCAAGACCGATGCCAGCATTATTTACAAGCACATCGAGACGACCAAAACGTTCAGCGACCTCCTTGAATCCGGCCTCGACTGCGGCGGAGTCCGATACATCGAAGCCGACCCCGATCGACTCGCCGCCCAACTCGGACGCCATCGCTTCCGCATCTTCTGCCCGCAGATCGTTAATGACGACGGTGGCGCCTTCCTCGGTGAACCGCCGGGCTATCTGTGCGCCGAGCCCAGAAGCTCCCCCGGTGATCAGGGCGATCTTGCCTTGTAAACGATTCATGGTCTTATCCCCTAGAAGTAGATAGTTCGATGCCCCACTTCTACTCGCTGCCAGCGACGGTGAACAATCATCGGAACGGCATCCAGGGAAAGCATGGTCCAAGGCGTGCCAGAAGCAGCTTGTGAGATTGGCCGGCTCATCGATGCGAGACGGTGACTTCGCCACCGCATTCACCAAACTGGCACAAGGCATGGCAGCCGGAGTACCCGAGAGCGAATGGGTTGCTGGATTACGCCTTGTAGCCGGCCGACTGATCGTCGAGACGGCGAGTTGGCTTATCACCACCGATCACACAAACGAGATTGTCGAGTCAGCGTACGAGGCACTGATCACAGCGGAACCGTGGGACCGGCGCCATTTCGATGGGCTCATGTCTCATCATCGTGAGGTCGGAGACGAGGCCGCAGCGTTAGATGTTGAACGCCGATGGTTTGCAGACGACTCCTAGAGCGTCGACTCGTTCGAACGCGGTGCGTTCTCCCCGTGAGGGGGCGTGGGGATCCTTGAACACGACGAAGAATCAGTTCCTGACCACTCGATCCTTGAACGGACCGCCGGATTTATCGCTCGGCTGCTCTATCCGTTCGCAACTGTCGCATGAAAGAGGTAACCCTCTAACGCGTCTTGGAGTTCTGACCTGTCCTGGTCGTTTGCGTTGACCAGAGTGACGGTGACGTTCATCCCCCGTGGCCCGCCAGCTCTCGCTTCTACGTCCCCAGTCAGTTCCCGTTCGGCCAGGACCTTTTGTACCGCGCGTTGCGTGGCCTCTTCGCGGAGCACCGGCTTGAAGATCTTGCCAACAGCAGTCATAGGGATCGCTTCGACGATGCGGATGTCCTTGGGCCATGCAGGCCGTTCGCTGATTTCGGCCTCTGCGAAGCTACGCAGTTCGTCCTCGCTGGTGACGGTGTCAGGGCGGAGTTGCACATAACAGACGGGAAGTTCGCCGGCGTAGGAATCGGGCATCCCCACCGCTGCGGCGACCGCGACCGCGGGGTGACGTTGGAGAGTGTTCTCGATCATCAAGGGGTCGATGTTGTGTCCGCTGCGGATGATCAGATCCTTGGACCGACCGGCGATGTAGATCCTGCCTTCTGCGTCGGTATAGCCGAGATCACCGCTATTGAGTTCTCCGTTGACGAAGGTCCCAGCGTTCTGATCAGTGTTGCGGTACCCGGGTGACACGGTTGGGCCGCCGATCGCCAACACCCCGACTTCGCCGACGTCACACGGGTCGCCCAGTGACCCGTCCTGGGTGAGGCGTCGAACGCTGACTTGCGTATAGGGAAGCCGGAGGCCGACTGAGCCGGCACCTCCTTCGCCCTCGAACGGGTTACAAGAGATCAACCCTGACGCCTCGGTCATCCCGAAGATCTCGTTGAGCTTCTTGCCCGTGACCGCCTCGAACTTCTCGCGCACCGCAACAGGGAGCGACGACGCACCGGTGAGGCCACCCCGAACCGAAGTGATGTCAGCCCCGTCGAGAGGTATCTCGGCGATCGCTCCGATCGAAGTAGGCACGCCACCAGCGAGCGTTACCCCGTAGCGTTCGCAAAGTCGCCAGAAGTTCGTGACCATCGCAGGGTTCCTCAGCCCTGATGGGGACATCAGCACGATCTCGGACCCGGCCAGGAACGTGCTGATGCCGAGCAGGATCGTGCCAGCGACATGGAACATTGGCAGGGTGCCAGTAACGACGTCGTCGGGCCCAAGGTTCATGAGCGCGGCACAGCCGAACGCTGCGGTCAACTGGCCATTGTGGCTGTGGGCGGCAAGCTTCGGGACTCCGGTCGTTCCGCCCGTGTGGAAATAGGCAGCAACATCGTCCCCTCGCCCTGGGGTGTCGAAGACCAGGCGGTCCGCAGGTTGATCGCCGATTTCGACAAAGAAGTCGATGACCCCATCGACCGGTGGCGTGCCAGGCGGTGCAACCCGTACCACGATGAGGTCGGGCATCTGGCGCTTCAGCTCGAGTGATTTCTCCCAGATGTCGAGCTGAGGATGTGGGCCGAAGGTGACAAGAATTCTTGCGTCGGAAGCTTCTAGAAGACCCCGGATGTGATCGGGCTGCAAAAGGAAATTGATTGGTACCGCATACCCAACGGTCTCGGCTGCCCAGAGCACCGCATGGGTCTCGATGAGCGTCGGCAACATGAAGGCCACACCTGGTCGTTCACCGCCGAGACCAGAAAACATGTTGGCGGTCTGGCGAACGAGGGCTAACAACTCTGTGTAGTTCACCCTGCGAGGGTCTTCTTCGGCATCTCCCGTCATCAGCATCGTAAGAGCGGTCCGATCGCCGAATTCCTCCGCAGCGCGAAGCAAGACCTCGTACACGCTGTTGCCAGGCAGTCGTTCGTCGAGAGGCATCTCCGCCTCGAACCGCTCCACGTCCGAAAGTGTCTTCAACGGATTTGCAAGCCAACTGGTCATCATGAACTCCCTCACGAAACTGGCCGCCACAGCCAACCACTGTTGTCTGTTGACAGTAGTTTGTCTCATGACAGTAGTTGCAGTTGCCTCTAGCTTCGTGACGCTCTGGATTGATGCACGGTCGTCGTTGGTTCCAACTGGAGATCGGTAACCCAGCTGTCGGTTCGCCAAGTCACCGACCGTCTCCACGGCTGCGTGCCGCTGCCAGCAGGGATACTGCCAGTAGGGATACTGCCAGCAGGGATACTGCCAACAGTCAGACGTCGGCGATGTTGAGTGCTCCTACCGACCAGTTGCTGCACCCCCGCTTCAGAAGGCATCACACGGCTCTGCGGATATTCACCAAGCGATGCGCGACTATCGTGCGTTCACCTAGCCAGGAGGACAGCAGCATGCGCAGGCTCGACGAACGGGTGGCCATTGTCACCGGTGCAAGTTCCGGTATCGGACGGGCGATCGCCCAGCGCTTTGCCGAAGAAGGGGCCACCGTGGTGATCGCCGATGTGCGCACCGAACCACTCGAAGGTGGCGAGCCGACCGTCGATACGATCGTCGCCCACGGCGGCCGGGCGGAGTACCGCCAGGTCGACGTTTCATCGTGGGAACAGGTGGATGCGCTGGTCAGCGAGACGGTCGAGCGCCATGGTGCGTTGGACATCATGGTTAACAACGCTGCGATCGGCACGGGTACGCCATTGCTTGAAACCGGCGAAGACGACTGGAATCGAGTGATGGACGTCAACGTCACCGGGGTGTTCTTTGGCTGCAAGCGGGCAGTGCGCCAGATGCTCGAGCAACCCATACGCGCCGAGGCGCGGGGGAGAATCGTCAACATCTCGTCTCAACACGGAATGGTCTCGTCGCCAAACAACTTTGCCTACGGTGTGAGTAAGTCGGCGATTGTCTACATGACCCGCCAGATCGCGGCTGACTACGGTGACCAGCACATCGTGTGTAACGCGGTAGCGCCGGGAAAAATTTTGACCGGCCGAGGCGGCGCTGCGATCAGCGAGTCAGCCATCGCCTATTCGAACTCACGAACGCCGATGCCACGCCTAGGGCGCCCCCGCGACGTCGCCAATGCGGCACTGTTTCTCGCAAGCGATGAGTGCACGTACATGACCGGCGTCAATCTCATGGTCGATGGCGGCTGGATGGCCTCGTAGCCATGTCGCATCGGGAAAGGCGCTGTTCCGCCTCGAGGATCACCCGCTTGCTACGCAACCGCTAACGTCGAACAGGAGCTGACGCTGCAGTCACCCGCAGGAGGGGACGATGACCGACACCCAGATCGATCGTGAAACCTGGCTGGCGCGAAAGCCGGTCCGCAGTCCGGAAATGGAGCAGGCGATTTTCGGTGGTGACGTGGGCGATGCTGCCGACCTGCCGCTCGACGAAATCAACCCGTTGAATCCGCACCTGTTCCGCGAGCACCGGTGGCAGGATCACTTCGCCCGGTTGCGACGTGAGGACCCCGTTCATTTGAACGAACTCGGATCTGCGGGTCGCTACTGGAACGTCACTCGTTATGACGACGTGCGGGCCGTCGATGGCGACTGGAAGACCTTCTCCTCGGCTGATGGCATCACGATCGGACCTCCGGTTGGCGTGCCGATACCCGAGTCGATCGGCAACGTCGGCTCGTTCATAGCGATGGACCCGCCGGAACAAACTATGCAACGCAAAACCGTGCGAGGCATCTCTGCTCCTAGCAGCCTGCGTAACCTCGACGATCTCATCCGCGAACGGACCGGCGCGGTGCTGGACGATCTTCCCGAGGGTGAAACCTTCGACTGGGTCGAAAACGTCTCTATCGAGCTGACCACCCTGCTACTGGCCACCCTGTTCGACTTCCCGCTCGAAGACCGGCACAAACTCACCCGCTGGTCCGACGTCGTTACCTCGATTCCACAACCCGGTGGGTTGGTCGAATCAGGAGCTCAGCAGCGCCACGAAATACGCGAGTGCCTCGAGTACTTCGAAGGACTGTGGGAGGAACGCCGAGCGAACCCCGGCTTCGACCTCGTCTCGATGCTCGCACATGGTGAGGCCACCAAGGACATGCCGGCGGCGGCACATCTTGGCAATCTGTTCCTGCTTATCGTCGGCGGAAACGACACCACCCGCAACTCGATGTCGGGCAGCGTCTACGGCCTAAACACCTATCCCGATCAGTACGACAAACTCGTCGCCGACCCATCGCTTGTAGCGAACCTGGTTCCCGAGATCATCCGGTGGCAAACTCCATTGTCGTACATGCGACGCACCGCGACACGAGACACCGAACTCGGTGGCAAACAGATCCTCAAGGACGACCAGGTACTCATGTGGTACCTGTCGGCCAACCGAGACGAAGACGTCTTTGGCGACAACGCCGAGGCCATCGACTTGGCGCGACCCAACGCCGAGCGGCACCTGTCGTTCGGATATGGCATCCACTTCTGTATGGGTAGCCGCCTTGCCGAGCTGCAACTCCGCATCCTGTGGGAAGAAGTCCTGCAACGTTTCGACCGCATCGAAGTCGTGGGCGACCCAGAACGAACCTTCTCCGCGTTCATCAATGGCTACACCAACCTGCCAGTTCAGGTGACCCGCAAGCGCTAACAGGCAGCCCGAGCCGAGGATGCTAGCGTCGGACAGTCGCTCGGGTTTCGTCACGAGGTAATGAATCGCAATGCTCTGCTGGCTTGGGTGTGGGCAGAGACCGATGCTCGCCTTGATCAATCATCGACCCGAGAACGCTTGGTCGAGCGCATCAGGTCTGGAGCGACGCTCAGCACGTTCTGCATCGCTCAGCGAATCCAGCCACTGTTTGCCAGCTTCAGCCTGCTCCCAGAAACGTGCACCCTCAAGTAAGTCCAGAGCCTCGGTGAGGGTGCCCTCGTATTTGCCGCCGAGATCCTTCATGCGAGCGCGAGTCTCGTTCGTTACCTTGATGCTGGTGTGCGGCATACCTTTTGCATACTTGACCGGGTTGGGTGAGGGCGAGCGTCAACCGCTCAGCCAACTTGCAGCTCTAGCCGATGATGCCAGCGGCGCGTAGTTTCGCTCGTGTCTCTTGATCGATGCCGAGTTCGTCGAGGACCTCGTCGTTGTGTTGGCCGAGTGATGCGGCCGGGGTGCGAATGGTTGTCGGCGTGCGAGAGAACTTCACAGGCGGGCCGACAATATCGACACTGTGGCCGTCGTACTGCGTGGTCGGTTGCATCATGTTGCGTTCGATGACATGGGGATCGCTGACGACCTCGGCGAATGTTTGGACCCGTGCCGCAGGCAGGCCGAGGGCCCGAAGCGTGTCGACGGCTTCGTCACGGGTGTGTTCAGCAAGCCAGGCACCAAACATCATGTCGCAGACGTCTCGGTTCGCAGCCCGAGCCTCGCGGGTCGCGAAACTTTCATGGTGACCTAGTTCAGGTTGGCCGATCAGTTCCGCAAGCAGAACCCAATGGGCATCGAGAAGCACACCTGCGTAGATGAGTCCGTCAGAACAGTCGTACACGTCGCACGGCACAACGAAGCCGAGTGCGTTGCCCCACCGCCCGGGATCGACGCCCAGAGAGCCCAGCGTAGGAAGCCCGTTGGTCTGAAAGATCATGGTGTCGAGCATCGAGACATCGACGTACTGGCCCTCGCCCGTCTGATCGCGGTGACGTAGCGCGGCCATGGCACCAATGGCTCCGTGGAGACCGCCGATGTCGTCGGCAAGCCAGGTACCAGCCTTGGTTGGGGGAGCGTCGGGGTTTCCGTTGACGGACATAAAACCCGAGGTCGCCTGAGCCATAGGGTCATAACCAGCAGCCTGGTGGTCGGGCCCGTATTGGCCCCACCCGGTGACCGACACGTAGACGATGTCAGGTTTGACCGCCTTGACGGCCTCGTAACCAAGACCGTTGCGAGCCAGCGTGCCCGCCTTGAAGTTCTCGAGCATGATGTCGCATGTGGCGACCAGATCGAGCAGGATCTGCCGTCCTTCGTCGGTAGTCAGGTCGACGGTTAACGACCGTTTGTTGCGGTTGACCGTGGCGTGCATCAGGTGGACTTCGGTGTCGGGCAGCGGAATCATTGCCCGGGCGACGTCGCCGCTCAGCATCTCGACCCTGATCGTGTCGGCGCCGAGGTCGGCCAGTACAACTCCCGCCATTGGGCCGGCCCACGTTGTGGTTATTTCGAGCACACGCACACCTGCGAGCGGTCCTGTCAGATCATCTCGTGCGTCCGCAAAGAACTCGTTCTTTTCCACTGCAGTCTCCCTGTTCCGTAGCTGCAGCCAATGTAGTTGGCTCGGCCGATTCGCAACTAAGAAAGGAGCCACAACGCGAGATGCCGACCGCTCCTTCTCTACCGATGGGTAGTGATGCTTCGCGATGCAGGGCGACGAGTCACTGTGACGCCGGGAATAGTCAATGTCCATAGCTCATGCGGGCGGGTGATCTGGTGGAGATGGACTTCTCGAAGCGGGGCCACAGGCAAGTGCCGGAGATCCTTGGACCCTCCTACTCGGTTGCAATTGTCAGGCACGGCCGAGGGGACAAATGGCCCTACTCGTGGTCGTTGAGGCGGGAGACAATCAGGCGTGCGAAAATCGAAGCTGGACATCCGATGAGCGGTTCCGACGCTGCAGCTGTCGGGATCCGAACAAGCCCGGCTGCGATCACGATTCGGGACCCGGCAGAACTCACGCTAGATGGAAACGAAGCGGCTGCGCGCGTCGCCTATGCACTGTCCGATGTCATAGCGATCTATCCGATCACCCCGGCCTCTCCCATGGGCGAGTTCGCCGATACATGGGCCCAGGGTGAGCGAACGAATCGGTGGGGTGCCATCCCCCGAGTCATCGAGATGCAGAGCGAAGGGGGAGCAGCCGGGGCGGTACATGGCGCCCTGCTTGCAGGAGCGCAGACGACAACCTTTACCGCCTCGCAGGGGTTACTGCTGATGCTCCCCAACCTCTACAAGATCGCGGGGGAGCTGACGCCTGCGGTCATCCATGTGGCCGCTCGATCCGTCGCTACCCATGCGCTCAGCATCTTTGGTGACCACAGCGATGTCATGGCGGTACGTCAGACCGGCATGGCGATGCTCGCATCAGCTTCGGTCCAGGAGGCACAAGACCTGGCGCTGGTTGCTCATGCGGCCACACTCACAACCAGCGTGCCCTTCCTGCACTTCTTCGACGGGTTTCGTACCAGCCACGAGGTCGCCAAGATTACGGCGCTCAACCCGTCGACGATCGATGCCATGATCGACGACGAGTTGGTCCGTGCTCAACGCCGTCGGGCACTCGATCCGAACCAACCGGTGCTGCGGGGTTCGGCCCAGAATCCCGACGTCTTCTTCCAGGCTCGAGAGGCAGCCAACCCATTTCACATGGCTGTGCCCAAAGCAGTGCAGCGGGCGATGGATACCTTCGAGGCACAAACGGGCCGCCGCTACAACCTCTTTGACTACCGCGGCGCTCCCGACGCAGAACACGTCATGGTGCTTATGGGATCTGGGGTTGGAGCGGCGCACGACTGGCTGTGTGCCCCGCACAACAAGGACCGCAAGGTGGGTGTGCTAACGGTGCGGCTATATCGCCCGTTCGCCACGCAGGCCTTCGTCGAGGCACTCCCGTCGACCGTGCAATCCGTCGCGGTTCTCGACCGGACCAAGGAACCTGGTTCCGTGGGCGAACCGTTATACACTGATGTCGTCGCCGCTCTCGCCGAAGCATGGGAAGGCCCGCCACCGTTGGTAATCGGCGGCCGGTACGGACTGTCATCGAAAGAGTTCACGCCACCCATGGTCGAGGCCGTGTTCGGCGAGCTGACCCGGGCCAAACCCCGACGCCACATCACGGTTGGCATCACCGACGACGTGACCGGATTGAGTGTCACTGTCGATCCAACATGGAACGAACCCGAGACCACGCTACGAGCATTGTTCTACGGTCTCGGAAGCGATGGAACCGTTGGCGCAAACAAGAACACGGTGAAGATCGTGGGCAGCCACACCGACCGATACGCCCAGGGTTACTTCGTCTACGACTCGAAGAAGTCCGGGTCGATGACCGTGTCTCATCTGCGGTTCTCACCCGATCCGATCGAGTCCACCTATCTTGTCGCAGCGGCCGACTTCGTTGCCTGTCACCGGCTTCCGCTGCTCGACCGCAGCGATGCGCTCGAGCGTGCACGGCCAGGAGCGACGCTGCTGCTCAATGCATCACATTCCGCCGACGATTTGTGGCGCCACTTGTCCACGGAAAACCAGCGCATGATTCAGCAGAAGGATCTTGCCGTTTGGGTAGTCGATGCAGATGCGATCGCTGCCGACGTCGGCCTCGCCGGCCGAACCAACACCGTGCTACAAGCGTGTTTCTTTGCACTGACCGATCTGATGGAGACCACCGAAGCCGTCGCAGCCATCAAACAATCAATTCAGTCGACCTATGGCAAGCGGGGAGCGATGATTGTTGATCGCAACATCGCCGGGGTCGACCAGGCACTCGATGCCCTGTGCCGGGTCGAGGTTCCGGCCGAGAACATATTGGCGACCCACGCAGCCCCACGGGTGCCGTCCATCGCTCCTGCTTTCGTGCAGCGGGTCACCGCTTCGATCCTCGAAGGCAAAGGCGACCTGCTGCCCGTAAGTGCGCTACCCGTCGATGGCGCCTTCCCGACAGGAACGTCCAAGTGGGAGAAACGCACCATCGCCTCCGAGATCCCGATCTGGGATCCTGACATCTGTATCGACTGCGGCCGGTGTGCCCTTGTGTGTCCTCATGCCGCCATCCGTATGAAGGTCGCGTCCGAGCGAGACCTCTCCGGCACCATCAAATCCAAACCATGGAAGGGGCCCGAGGGTGAACGAATGATCATCCAGGTCGCGCCCGATGACTGCACCGGTTGCGGCGTCTGTGTCGAGATATGCCCGGCCCACAGCAAGACCGCGGTCAAACACAAGTCGATCAACATGGAACCCATCGGTGACCATCTCGACGAGGAACGAACGAACTTCGACCTGTTCCGGATGTTGCCCGAGGCCGATCGCACCACGCTCAAACTCACCTCAATCAAGGGTTCACAGCTGGCCCAACCACTCTTCGAGTTCTCAGGGGCTTGTGCCGGCTGTGGCGAGACGCCGTACCTCAAACTGCTGAGCCAACTGTTCGGCGACCGCTCGGTCATCGCCAACGCGACCGGATGCTCGTCGATCTATGGCGGCAACCTTCCAACTACCCCGTGGACAACGAACGATGACGGCCGAGGACCGGCGTGGGCGAACTCGTTGTTCGAAGACAATGCCGAATTCGGGCTGGGAATACGGCTAGCCGCCGACAGTCTCGAGAACCGCGCCCGAGCACTACTCACACGTCTTGCCCCGTCGCTCGGGGATCTAGCCGAAGACCTGTTGACAGCCGATCAGGGCGACGAAGCCATGATCGCCACCCAGCGCGAGCGGGTGGCGTCGCTTCGTGTGGCCCTGACCGAGATCGATGATCCGGTCGCAGCTGAGCTGAACGATTTGGCTGATCGCCTGATCCGAACCGGCGTGTGGATCGTAGGCGGCGATGGCTGGGCCTACGACATTGGTTTCGGTGGACTCGATCACGTTCTTGCCACCGGCCAAAACGTGAATATCTTGGTGCTCGACACCGAGGTGTACTCGAACACCGGCGGTCAAACGTCCAAGGCCACACCCCGGGCAGCGATCGCCAAGTTCTCGGCAGGCGGCAAACAAACGGCCAAGAAGGACCTGGGCATGCTGGCCATGGCCTATGGCAATGTCTACGTGGCCCAGATAGCCATGGGCGCAAACATGACCCAGACCGTCAAGGCGTTCAACGAAGCCGAAGCACACCCCGGACCGTCGTTGATCATCGCCTATAGCCCGTGTATCGCCCACGGGATCGACATGACCAAGATGATGGCCCACCAAAAAGTCGCTGCCGAAACCGGCTACTGGCCGTTGTATCGTTTCGACCCGAACCGCGAGACCGAGAACGATCACGCACTCCACCTGGACTCGCGACCACCAACCCGCCCGTTCCGCGAGTTCGCTGAGTCCGAGGGACGGTTCGCCATGCTCTCAAGAACAAATCCCAAAGCTGCCGAGGAACTCTTCGCTGCTGCCCAAGCCGATATCGACGACCGATGGCATTTGTATGAACAAATGGTCCAGGTCGAACGGACGGCACGTTACGTAGACCACGACGAGGAATCATGACCGATCCAGATCTGACCACCCAGTACCTGGGGCTAACGCTTCGAAACCCCATCGTTGCCTCGGCTTCGCCGGCGAACGCCGATGTCAACCACCTGATCGCTCTGGAAGCGGCCGGGATTGGCGCCGTCGTCCTGCCATCGTTGTTCGAGGAACAGATCGAAAATGATCTACTGATGATGGACGATCTGGGATTCGGAGGACCCCTATCGGCCGAAGCAGTCGCTGGACACCGTCCAAATCTCGATGCCTACAACACCGGCCCTAGCGACTATCTCACCCTGGTCGAATCTGCGGTCGAACACCTCGATGTGCCGGTTATTGCCAGCCTCAACGGGATCAGCACTGGCGGCTGGACGAGTTTCGCTGAACAGATCGAAGACGGCGGTGCCGACGCGCTCGAACTCAACATCTATCTGGTCGCGGCCAACTCCAACGAGACGGGCCAAGACATCGAGGACCGTTATCTCCGGCTTGTCGAAGAGGTCAGGGCCACGGTTTCGATTCCGTTGGCGGTCAAGCTTGGGCCGTACTTCAGCTCGCCCGCGAACATGGCGAAGCGACTGGCTGACGCCGGCGCCGACGGGCTCGTGTTGTTCAACCGTTTCTACCAACCCGATATCGATCTGGACACGCTTACCGTCACTCCCAATCTGGTGTTGAGCAACCCGGCCGAGATGCGGCTCGTGCTCCGGTGGATGGCACTCCTCCACGGCCGGATCGATGCGTCGTTGGCAGCGACCACTGGTGTACACCAGGCCGAAGATGCCGTGAAACTGATCCTGGCTGGCGCCGACGTGGTGATGATCACCTCGGCACTGCTCCAGCACGGAGCCGACTACACAACCACGATCATCGATGGCGTCCGACAGTGGTTTGCTCACCACGAGTACACCTCGTTGGACCAAGGTCGAGGCAGCCTGAGCCAACAGAACTCGCTCGACCCGTCCGCCTTCGAACGGGCCAACTACACCGAGACCATCGCCTCGTACGTCGCTCGCCACACCACCTGACGGCGGTCGCCGACCTCGCCCAGGTCAGGCCGCCCTAACGGTTGTGAGCCGACGGTCAACTACGGTTCCAGGGTGTCAACTCTGGAACGTTTCCCGGCCATGCAGTCGTGGGACTTCCGGCGACTCTTCGTGAACGGCTTCTTTACGACCGGTTCACGATGGACGCAAGTTCTCGCTCGGGGTTGGTTGGTCCACGAACTGAGTGACGGTTCGACGAACGCTGTTGGTTGGGTCACCTTTGCCAGCTTCATTCCGTTCGTCGTCGTTGGACCGTTCGCCGGTGCAATCGCCGATCGCTTCGACCGGAGGCGGCTGCTCATAGCCGGAACGATCTTCGGTCTCATCGGTGCGATCGCTCTGGCGATAATCACCATCGCCGACGTAGTACAGGTGTGGCACGTCATCGCATTGGCGTTCGCTACCGGCTCGGCTCAGGCAGCCACGGTGCCAACCCGCCAGGCGCTCATCGCCAACGTGGTGCCGAGTGAGCACTTGTTGAACGCGGTGGCACTTGGCGGTATCTCTCGTCATGGATCGCGAGTCGTGGGCCCGTTGTTCGGCGCAGCACTTCTGAGCACACTCGGCGCAGGCTCAGTGTTTGTGTTCTCAGCCGTGCTTCTTGCATTCGGCCTGGTCGAGGCGCTCCGGGTTCGCCACCGATCGACGATCGATCCCGCTGCGATTGCCGAACAACAAGCCGCTCCCGGACTCATCGAAGCATTCGGCAGACTCACGACCGATCTCGGTAAGGCCGTTCGGTATGTCCGCAGGGACCGACGATTACTCATCGTCATTGGGCTCGTGGCCGCTCACTGCAGTTTCACCATGTCATTCGATTCGATGATGCCGACTATGGCTGAAGAAGTCGGCGGCGGATCGACCTTGTACAGCACCATTCTTGTTGGTCTTGGCGCTGGTGCCATCGTTGGCACCCTCATCGTGTCTCAACTCCATGCTGATCGAACCCGAGGAATCGCCTTCGCTCTCGCAGGACTCGGTTCAGGTCTGGCCATGATCCTGATGGGCACCGCAACGAGCGGTGCCGCAGTGGTACTTGCAGCCACGCTTGCTGGCTTCACCCAAGCGAGTTACATGACGATGTCGGCGACACTCGTGCAGACGATCGTGACCGATGACTACCGAGGTCGGGTCATGTCGGTATACATCATGATCGCTGCCGGGCACATGGCGATGCTTAATCTGGGGTACGGCCGAACTGCCGAAACGGTCGATGTGCGCCTACTGCTGATCCTGCCCGGAATCTTGTGGATCGTTATCTTTGGCGCCGGGTATGTCTCACTTTCGGGCGTCCGAAGCCTGGTACACCGTGGACGTTTCGAGTCGATGGAACCAGAACTGCTCGTTGTCTGACGGCGGGTACGGCGTTCGGCGGACTGCAGGGCAGGAGCTAGTAGGGACGGTCGCCGATCAGCGTGACCCGCTCGACTCGACGGTGTTGGCCTCCATGATCGGGTACGGCGTAGTGCTGGGTACAGCGGTTGTCCCACTGGGCGATGCTGTTCGGCTGCCACCGGAACCGGCACTGGACTTCGGGTTTTTCGGCCTGGGCACACAACAGGCGCCGCAACGGCCGTGACTCGTCGGCCGTCATGCCGTCGATACCGAGGGTGAAGTTTCGATTGATGAACAGAATCTTGTTGCCGGTGACCGGATGGGTGCGCACCACCGGGTGTTTCTGATCAGGAAACTTCTCACGTGCCGCAGCTTGTTCGTGGGGTGACATGCCACGGCCGAACGCTTTTACATAGGAGTGGATGGCATACAACCCATCGATGTGTTCCTTGACGTCGTCGGCCAACATGTCGTAGGCAAGTTCCATATTCGCGAAACACGTGTCGCCACCCCATTCGGGGATGACACGGCCGAACAATACCGAACCAAGCGGCGGTGCTTCGCGGAAGGTCACATCGGAGTGCCATACCTCGGCCGACTGGAAACTTTCCGGTGTCGAATTCAGGATAATGATCTCAGGATGTTCGCTGTCGCTGGGCGCGAATGGGTGCACCTCGAGTTCCCCCAGCGCTCGGCCGTACGCCACATGTTGGGCCTGGGTGAGATCCTGATCGCGAAAGAACAACACCTTGTGGTCAAGCCAGGCTTGCTGGATCTCGGCGATGATCTCGTCGTCAAAGTCACGAAGATCAATGTTGGAGATCTCGGCGCCGATGCTGCCGGTCACTGGTTCCACACGAATGCGGTTGAAGTCGCCTACCGCGGTTGCGTTCACTCTCATGGGTTCTCCCTGTCGCTTCTACCGACACTAATCTCCATTTTGTGCCGGTTCTCAAGTCTTCAGTTCTCGACCAGTTCGCAACTGACGGCTACGTGGCGACCGGCAGTCTCCTAACAGCCGACGAGATCGATGCATTCGCACCGGCGATCGATCGTGCCGTTGCACGACGAACCGCCGACGAAACTCGAGCTCTCGCTGACAAATCGGAGTACGAGCAGTCGTTCGTGCAATGTATGCGACTGTGGGAAACCGACCCTGAGGTTGCACCTCTGACCTTCCACCCTGTGTTGGCTCAGGCCGCAGCCGAATTGCTGGGTGTCGACCGAGTGCGGCTGTGGCAGGACCAGGCCCTCTACAAGGAACCCGGCGGGCGGATCACCGACGCTCACCAAGATGCCCCGTTCTGGCCGATTGGTGATGCTCCGTTGGTGTCGGCATGGATCCCGCTCGACGGCTCAACCCGAGAGAACGGTGCCCTTGGTTATGTGCCCGGGTCGCACACGTTGGGTGCCCTGAAGATGGTCAATCTGCTGCAAACGACCAAGGCCTATGACATCTTGAGTGACCCTGCGCTCGGGGGACAGGAGTTGGTGTATGTCGAAGCAGCGAAGGGAACGGTGATGTGGCACCACGGAATGACCGTTCACGCAGCGTTGCCGAACACGACCGACACCACTCGCCGGGCCTTCACCGTCGTGTTCATCGCCGACGGGTATCCCCGAGCGAAGTCGTGGAAGAACTTCCCGCTCGATCGGGCTGGTGTCGATGTCGGCCAGCCGATGCAAGGAGACGGCCTGCCACTCGCGTGGCCTCGTGAACCAGGCGACATTCCAGATCCTCCAGCCGCGGTCGGCGAACGGACAGGACCACAGGTGAAACTCGATGACTGACGTGCAAACGCCGACCAAACGTCCGAACGTGGTCGTGTTGTTTCCCGATCAGCTGCGGGCGGCTTCGCTCCCGATGTATGGCGAACCCAACATCGAAACACCAAACATCGACCGGCTCGCAGCCGAAGGTGTGCAGCTGAACAACGCGATTTCAAACGCTCCTGTGTGCACACCAGCGCGAGCGATGCTGGTGACGGGTCGCCATCCCCAGAGCACCGGGCACCTGATCAACACCACCCGCACCCGGCACGACGAAATCTCGATCGCCGATGCGTTCGCCCACCAGGGATACCGAACTGGTTGGGTCGGTAAATGGCACCTGCACACCGGGCTGTGGCCAGCGCTTGATCGCATGCCCATGCAGCCAGATTGGGTGCCCGAGGGCCGCGACCGGCTCGGGTTCCAGTACTGGCGTGCCTACAACCAGCACATGGTTTTCTTCGACGGTTTTGTGCACAAAGGGGACTGGAACTACGAACGCTGGAATGGGTACGAGACCGATGGTCTGCTCGATTATGCGTTCGAGTTCATCGACGAACCTCGCGATGATCCGTTCCTGCTTTTTCTGTCGCCGCATCCTCCGCACTACACGCCGGCAGAGTTCGCACCTGCAGAGTGTTACGACGGGTTACCGGACGAACTGGAGCTACCCGACAACGTCGGAAGCCGCTGGGCCGCCGAGACCCGGGAGATGTACCGCCACTACCTGGCGATGATCCGAGCCATCGACAAGATGGTTGGTCGTATGCTCGACCACCTCGACGAAACCGGGTTGGCCGACAACACGATCGTGTTACTCGCCTCTGACCATGGCACTATGGGCGGTGCCCACGATGTCCATCCGTGGCTCAAGAAGCACTCGTACGAAGAGTCGATTCACATCCCGGGGATCGTCCGTTTCCCCGATGTGATCAAGCCAGGAACCAGTGTCGATGACCTTTTTGGCATGCCCGATTTCTTCCCCACGTTGTGCGGCCTGGCTGGGGTGCCGATCCCGCAGACCGTCGAAGGCCACGACCTGTCCGCTGTGTTGCGCCAGGGCTCTGTTGGCAGCTCGACGGCGCCGACGCAAGAAGCTCTGCTGCTGATGAATTTCTCGAAGTACTACGACTGGTTTGTCGACGGCGCCGAGTGGCGAGGAGTCCGGACCAAGACGGGCAGTTACACCGAGTGGCTCGACGGCCAGGTGCAACTCTTTGACCTGAGCGAAGATCCACTGCAGCAACGAAACCTTGCCGACGATCCTGGTTACGCACCACTTCGTGCCGAGATGGCTGGAGCACTGCGGGACCTTCAGGCCATCCGCGGCGACGCGCTTGTGCCCTGCACCGAGTGGAAACCGTGGCTCGACGAACAACGACGCGTGGTCCGCAATGCGTTCGGAGAGCTCAGCCATCCTGAGTCTCCGCCTGACTGGTCACTCCTCGGCTCACGCTGACGAGTTGGAGCGAGGGGATCGCAGCGGCCAACCTGGCGTATGACTGATCCGACATTCGCCAATTTGCTGTATTCGGTCGATGAGCGCATATGCACCATCACCCTGAACCGCCCCGACAAGCTCAACGCTATGAGTAAGTCGTTACTCGACGAGCTTGAACTTGCCTTCAGCGCAGCGAAGGCAGACGACGAGGTCTCGGTGGTGCTGCTCAAGGGCGCTGGCCGATCGTTCTGCGCTGGGTATGACCTGGCTCCCGACGATTGGATCCTGACCCAATACGGCGCTGATTTCGAAGGCCCCGTAAATGCCGTGATCGATCGGGATGATGTCAGTGAGATCTTGGAACGCTGGCTTCGTCTGTGGAAGTTCCCCAAACCAATCATCGCCCAGGTCCAGGGCGTCTGCCTGTCGGGCGCCGGCGAGCTGCTTGGTGTGGCTGACCTTGTTGTGGCCGGAGAGGGATCCAAGTTTGGCCACCCGGCCGGACGCGACCTGGGTATCCCCGTGACACTGTCGTTTTGGCCAATGCTCATCGGCATGCGCAAGACCAAGGAACTGCTGTTTACGTCCAAGCTCATTGGGGGAGCAGAGGCTGAACGAATCGGCCTCGTCAACCAGGTCGTCCCTGACGACGAGCTTGAGGACGCCGCATTGGCCATGGCCCGGGATGTGGCCCGTACTGCCGATGTCGGGTTGCGTATGTCGAAGCTCGCTACAAACCGCTGGTTCGAGAACATGGGACTCTTTGCATCGTGCGCCAGCACGGCAGACCTCGACACGTTCTTTCACCAGAGTTCGAGTTACGTCGACTTCTTCAGCGCCGTCCGCGAACGGGGCATGTCCGCTGCACTTACTGAGCGTTCCGAGAAGTACGGCTGATTGCTGGCGTTATCAACGGGCTGCTGCCGGTAAGTTCGGGGCATGTCCACCACTGAACCCAGCGACCAGCAACAGCGGACCATCGACGCGTCGCTTGGTCAACCATTCCGTTTTGAACAAGGCGCTTCGTTGCATGTTGGGATACTCGGCATGGTGGGGCGACCCTCGGGTCCTCACGACGAAGCGCCTTATGTCACCGGCACGAGCCACACCGGCCGCAGCCAGTGTGAACTTGACCTAAGTCAGCTGCAGGACTCGGAACAGAAGGCTCCCGCCCTTCGTTTGTGGTTTGATCCTGAACGCACCGCTCTCGATATCTCGGCCGCGTTCGAAGGAGCCCCGGCCGGAGCTTTGGACGGATCAGGAATCCCATCTGCAGTCGTCGACGGTCCGGTTTCGGCCGAACGAGGAGGCGATGCTGGCGACGGGGTTGTGACGTTGCTCATGCAAATGTGTTCGGGCAAGGTCGCGGTGGACCCCGATGCGATGTTGCGGCTCATTGCTTCGGAACACCTTCAAGGTTTCGCCGAGCACGATATCGATGACAAACGGCCGGTTCGGGCGTTCAACGCACGAATGTCCATCGAACACTTTCTCCAGGAAGTTGGTCTCACCACGACCACCTTGGTCAATCAGATCGCGGTGCTTGGGTATGACCTACGCCGGGAACTCGGACCTCCAGCGATCGTCGCTCTCGATGAGTACCTAAGTCTGGCACCGGTGGAACTCGCGTGGTTCATCGACGAGTCCGATCGTGTGCACGCTGCCCAGGTCATCGTGACGTTGACTGACTTCATCACCCAGGTATTTACGAGCGAGCAGGTCGTCGCCCAGATCGCGGCAGAGGAGCGCTCATCGATCGATGAGATTCAGGAGTTCGTTGAGAAGTCTGTTGAAGCAGGACGATTGGTCTATGTCCATGCCATCTGGCAGACCTTCGACTTTGATCCAGACATTGCATCTCAGTCGTGGCCCGACGCCATTGATCTGACTGCCGAGGTGGCCGATCAGTCTCGCCGGCTCCAGATCTCAGTGGAGCAGGAGTATGCAGCCCGAGCCGGCGCTGGCGCCGCTGCACCGGATGACCCTGCCGGCAAGGTCACGATCGACCCCGACATGATTGAGCAGATGCGGGCCAGCAGCGGAGGCATGTATTTTGCGTTGACCAAGGTAGACGGCGATGCGGTCGCAGCGTTGCATCACGCGCAGACGTTCGTCCAGGCAGTACGCCATCCCGACGAACCAAACGGGGCGTTGGCGAGTTATGTGAGCGATGTGGTCGACACCGCTGAGGGTGCGCACTTCTGGGCCGATATCAGCGATATGGAAGAAGAGACCGAGGTGCTGGAAGAGTTATTGGATGCGGTGGTGAGTGCTGTCGCTTCGGTCGTGAACTCGGCCCACCTATCAGGTGTCCATTCGTAGCAAGCTACGGTGCGGCCATGGCGCAGTTCCGGTATCACGCAATCGACCTGCACGGCAATACACGCGATGGCGTGATTGACGCTGAGTCACTGCACGACGCGTCCGAGAAACTGCGATCCGCCGAGATCAACGTATTGTCCATTGAACGACTCACGGTTGACACCCAGCGATACGAGCCTGATGGTCTGCGGCCACCGGAGACTCCCCGCGATGTGACACTTCGACTTCGCGATATGCCGGGCGGTTTGGTGCTGCTGTTAGTCGGAGGGATCTTCGCCGGCGTTGCGATCCCCATCGTGCTGACGGGCATCACACTTTTTGTTGCAGGTCAGAGTGGGGGCGCATCCATGGCGCTCTTTCCACTGATCCATCTAACGATCGGCGTAGCGATGTTGTGGTACGTCGTTGGACGGCGCCGCCGATGGCATGACATCTATCGACATGGCACGGTCACAATGGCCGTTGTTGATGGTGTTGGTTACGACCGGTCGGTCCGAGTGAACGGACAAAACCCGTATGAACTGGCATGGTCATTCGAGGTCGACGGCCATAGATACAACGACAAGAAGTCATCATTCGATGACCGGGTGCTTACTTTTACTCCGGGCGACCGGCTGTGGGTTATCTATGACCCCGACGACCCCGAAGAGAGTGTCGAATGGCCGCCGCTGTCACGTTAATGTGATGACCCCGGGAGGACGGCGGTGGCCTCGATCTCGATTTTGGCTCGGTCTTCGAGCAGGTCAGCGACCACCAGCAGACTCATCGCTGGGAAGTTGTTCCCGAGTACCGAGCGGTAGGCCTGGCCGACCTGGCGCTGACTCGCTGCATATTCGGCCTTGTCGGTCACGAACCATGTCAGCCGAGTCAGGTGTTCAGGACCGCCACCAGCGGCAACCAGGATGGCCTTGATGTTCTCAAGGGTCTGCGTCATCTGCTCGATGAAGTCATCGGTTTCGAAGACCTGATCGGCATTCCAGCCGATCTGACCCCCGAGGAACAACAGGCGACCAGTCGCGACCACGCCATTGGCATATCCCTTGGCCGGTGCCCAACCTTCGGGCGTAACGGTTTCATGCAACATCAGGATGTTCCTTTGCCTACGTTGCGGAGCACGTAGCGCTGTACTTTGCCGGTTTCGGTCTTTGGTAACGCTGCGGTGAAGACCACCGAACGCGGGTACTTGTACGGAGCGATGGTCGCCTTGACATGCTCTTGAAGCATGGCTGCGGTTGCATCACTTGGTTCGGTTCCTTCGTGCACAACTACATGGGCCTGCACGATGTGGCCGCGGTCAAGGTCGGGGATACCTATAACGGCACATTCGAGGACCGCTTCGTGGGCCATGAGCACGGCTTCGACCTCGGGGCCAGCAATGTTGTAGCCCGATGAGATGATCATGTCGTCGTTACGGGCTGCGAAGTGGAGATACCCCTCGGTGTCCATGCTGAAGCTGTCGCCGGTGATGTTCCAGCCATCTTGTACATAGTCGGCTTGGCGGTCATCGGCCAGGTAGCGACAGCCGGTAGGTCCTCGGACGGCAAGTCGACCGACGACACCAGGCTCAACGTCGTTCATTGCGTCGTCGACAACTCGGGCTTCGTAGCCCCGCACCGGTTTGCCGGTGCATGCCGCCTGATGGTCATCGAAGCGGTTCGATACAAAGATGTGGAGTAGCTCGGTTGCTCCAATGCCGTCGAGCATGGGTTTGCCGGTCTTGGCCAGCCACGCGTCGTACACCGGCTTGGGCAGTGTCTCACCGGCCGACACCGCTGCTCGCAGCGATGACAGGTCGGCGCCCTCGTCCATCGCTGCCA
>Ga0209308_10000875_pt1 | contig 29567 bp, 17 predicted proteins | sample COGITO_mtgs_1204_3_FD_184806 | JGI IMG/M metagenome (GOLD analysis project Ga0209308, IMG submission 184806) | Pelagic marine microbial communities from North Sea - COGITO_mtgs_120405 (SPAdes) (version 2) | ecosystem: Environmental > Aquatic > Marine > Epipelagic ...
CGAGAGGATGCTGAGAGTGTGAGTAGAAAAAGGAGCGAGAGATTCTGATTTTGAATTTTCGTTCCCCTTTTGGGGTGAAGCCCCTCGAGGTGGATTTTTGCGCGCGGAGGACTCACGAATGTCTCTACTCTCTCTCTCGATGACGTTTACGATCAAATAACGCGTTAAAACTCTAGGTACGATGTTCCTCTTTGCAAGAGCTGGTATACAAGCAAGGCCAAGCTGGGATTACGAAAGCGTCCGTCTCGATTACGTTCAACAACTCGGAGAAGTCTCGCTCGCCCGTCGGGTACGAACACTGCGATCAAGTCACCGTGACGCGTCAAATCGTCATCGGCGGGAAGAATAAGTACATGATCAACGGTTCGGTCGCACAACCGACGAGGGTGCAGAATTTGTTTCACTCCGTGCAGTTAAACGTGAACAATCCGCATTTTTTAATCATGCAAGGGAGGATTACGAAGGTTTTGAACATGAAACCGATTGAGATTTTAGGCATGTTGGAGGAAGCCGCCGGGACGAGGATGTACGAGAGCAAGAAGGAAGCGGCGACGAAAACTTTGACGAAGAAAGAACTGAAAGTGACGGAAATCGATCAGCTTCTCGAAGAGGAGATTTTACCGACGATTGAAAAGTTACGGAAAGAACGCGGCGAGTACATGAAATGGGCGTCGGCGAACGATACGTTGGAACGGTTGAGGCGATTTTGCGTCGCGGTGGAGTTTTGCGAGGCAGAGGAAGAGATGACAAAAGCGGAAGAGGAGTCGGAAAAGTTGAAAGAAACCGTGGAAATGCATCTCTCAAAGGCGATGGAGGCGAAAGCGATGTCGCAAGAGATGGATAAAGACATCGCCGTGAAGATTGAAAACCGCGAGAAGGCGTGCGGCGACCAGTTGAACGCTTCGAAGCAGCGCGTCGAGGAGAAATCGAAAGAGTTGGTCAAGAAAACGAGCGCGTTCGAACACGTCTCGAAAGAGATGAAAAGCGAGGAATTGTCTCTCAAGAAGCTCGAAAAGAGCAAATCAGATGCAATCTCCGCGGACGAGAAGAGAAAAGAAAAAGTCAAAGATCTCGAACTCGAGGCGCAGCGAGAGGAGGAAAATTTACGCTCGGCGGAAGCGGAGGCGGAGAAGAGCGAGCGAAAATTAATGAACGTCCAAACCGGCGCCGGGGATACTTCGGAGAACAAATCGTTACAAACGCAACTCATGGAAGCGATCGGGAAAGTCGCCGAGTGCGACGCCAAGGCGAAATCGGAAGCATTGAGGCAAAAACACATCGAGAAGGAGATGCGAGAGACGGAGAAGTTGAAAGCGTGTAAGGCGAAGGAAAGCGCGAAGATGCAAAACGAAATGTCCGAAGCCGTAAAGATGGTGGAGAAAGCACAACTGGAGTTGGCATCGTTTGAAACCGAATTCGACGACATTCAAGACAAATGTGCGCAGTTGGAGGAGAAAAAGGCTTCATTAGAATCCGCGCTCGAGGACGCCAGAGACGCGTGCGACCAACTCGAAGGAAAGCTCGCCGGTCTCGATTTCAAATTCAAAAATCCAGACGTGAAGTTCGATCGCGCGAAGAAAGTGAAAGGAACGATTGCGAAACTGTTCGACGTGATGGATGAGTCGACAATGACGGCGTTAGAAGTCATCGCCGGTGGTAAGTTGTACCAAGTCGTCGTCGATTCCGCGGATACCGGTAAAGCGTTGCTCGAACGCGGAGAGTTGCAAAAACGAGTCACGATCGTGCCTTTGGATAAAGTCGACGGGAGGAAAGCGCACGATGAACAGGTCAAAGCGGCTGAAAAAGTCTCGAACAACGAGGCAAAGTTGGCGGTGTCTTTGGTGACGGCAAAGGACCAATCGGTACAATCGGTGATGAACTACGTATTCGGTCGCGCGTTCGTCTGTCAAACGCAAGAGACGGCGAAGCGAGTGGCGTTCGATAAGAACGTTTTGTTGAACTGCGTGACCGTGGAGGGCGATTTATTGAACCCAACTGGACTGTTAACCGGTGGATCGAGAAATAAAGGTTCATCGGTCTTGAAAAAGTTGAAAGCGTTCTCCGAAGCGGAAATGAAAGCGAGCGAGTTGCGCGACGACATCGAGCGGTGCGACCGAGACATCGAAAAGGCAAAAATCGAGCGCAAAAAATACACGGAGCTGGAAACGAAGTTGGACCAATGTGAACACAAATTAAACTTATTAAAGGAGAAAAACAGCGAATCCGAGGCGTTTCAGTTGGAAGAGAAACGAATGAAGCTGACGAACGAGTTGGAGGAGTGCGAACGAAACGTCCGAGAGATGGCGCGAGTGAAGGAAGAAACGCTCGCGTTGCAGAAGAAACTCGACGCGGAGATTAGAAACTTCGCCAAAGAGCGCCAAAACTTGTTAAAAGACGCGGAGAAGAAGGTGAAAGAGACGAAAAAGCTGGTCAATGACATCAAAGAGAGAATCAAGAAGAAAGAGACGATTGTTTTAGACGCTCGAGTGGAGAAAGAAGCGGCGATGAAAGCCATCGCGAGCTTGGAGGAGGACATCGAGCACGCGAAAGGAGGCATCGAAACGTTATCCAAAAAAGTCATCGAGTTTGAACGAGAGATGATAAACGCACAACAAGCTTTTGACGAAGAGAGCAAAGCGTTGGAAATCATTCAAACCAAGTTACGAGAGACGGACGATGAAATCGCCTCGTTGCGGAAACAGAGATCGAAGCTCGAGCAGAAACACATGGACGAATCCGTCGAGGCGAAGAAGTTAAACTTCAAAATCGACCAGTTTGCCAAAGCCGCGAGCGACGCTCAATCGCGATTCCATCTGCTCGAAAAAGAGCACCCGTGGGCCACCGAACACGAAAGGCAGCTGTTCGGCAAAGAGGGCACGGAATACGACTTCTCCAAGAGAGACGTCAAGAAGGCGCAAAAGCAGTTGCAAGAGGCGGAAGAGACGCAAAAGCAACTCGGGAAACGAGTGAACAAAAAAGTCATCGCCATGTTCGATAAAGCCGAGCAAGAGTTTAAGCAGTTGCAAGAGAAACGACGAATCGTTCTGAACGATCGATCGAAGATTGAAAAAGTCATCCACGAGTTGGACGAGAAGAAGCGAGAGACGCTCGAATTGGTTTGGCAAAAAGTGACCAAAGATTTCGGATCCATCTTTTCGACCTTGTTGCCGGGAACGCGAGCGAAGTTGGAACCGGTGGAAGGCACTACGTTCTTGGACGGTTTAGAAGTCAAAGTCGCGTTCGGTGAAGTGTGGAAAGAATCGCTCTCGGAACTCTCCGGCGGGCAAAAATCCTTGCTCGCGCTCAGTTTAATATTGGCGCTTTTGCTCTTCAAGCCGGCGCCTATTTACATCTTGGACGAAGTGGACGCGGCGTTGGATTTATCGCACACGCAAAACATCGGACGAATGATTCGCACGCACTTCCCGTTTTCGCAGTTCATCGTCGTCTCCTTGAAAGAAGGCATGTTTAACAACGCGAACGTTATTTTTAGGACCAAGTTTGTGGACGGCTTATCCACCGTATCCCGCACGGCGCCGGCGTTGAAGGATAAAGTCACCGAAGAAGATAAAAAGGATGGGGGCGCGTTAGGGGCAGCCGCGCAGAAAAGAGCGGATAAAAGTACAACAACAACAACAAAAGCGGCGGCCAAGAAAGGACATGTGGCCAAGGAGAACGCCGCGCCGCTTTAAAAACATTATTCTCAACACGTGGTATTTTTATTATTAAACCACACTACATTTGTACCAAAAACGTCTATATTTAAAAAAAAAAGTCAAAAATATCACAAGTCTTCAATCAAAAGCGATGATCACCACGACGACGACGACCATTCCCAGCGGCGAAAATCCTCTTTCGTTGATATTCTTCGACCTCATTCGCGTCGCCGCGTCGAAGTCTTCTTTATCTCGTCGTCGTCGCAACACACACGTCAACAAAAATGATGATTCTAAAAAAAAAACGAATCTGATCTCGGTCAACGCATTAAAATCATCATCTTTGGTGTCGTCGGAGGATGACGACGACGACGTAAGCGACGAGAACAACAACAACACGAACAACAACAACACTTACTTTTCCGATGATGAAAAGTCAAAGTCGTTCACGAACGCGACGAAAGCGGTTCGTCGATTGCGGTTTCTCTTGAAACACCCGAGAGTGAAAGAAAAATTAATAATAGTAGAAGGAGGCAAAAGTACCGCCGCGGATGCTGCTTCCTCGTTGTTGTTGAAAACGATATTACCGCAAAGGTACATGAAATCGACGCTTTCTTCCGTCAGCCGAGTCAGACGAACGACAACAACAACAACCGCGAAGAAAAGTTTGAACGTACAAAAACATCCCGGATGGTATCGTCGATGTGCCGTCGTCGTCGACGATAACGACAACGCGAAAAAGAAGAAACGGAAAGAAGACATCGCGAGATTAGAAACGACGTTGGAGCGATTAAAGTTGACGTTGGAAATGGCGGAGAAGCGAGCGAGAGACGAGATGGAACGAATAATACTAATCGGAAATGAAAGGGAGGACGAAAGGCAAGAAGCGGAAGAAGAGGACGACGACCACTTGGTTCCGTTTTTGACTTTGAAGAAGGAACGGCGGCGACCCGAAGAAGAAGAAGACAAAGAAGAACGACAAAAGAATACCAAGCTATTATTAGTCGCCGCCGCTCGATGACGACTCCGTTGTTCGGTAATATTATCTATAACTAAACGCATAATACTAAACAATCCTAAAATAGTAAAATCGCGACGATGATGATCAAAACAACCCATTCGAGCCTCCTCTTCCGCCTCCTCCGGTTAAATCCATGACCAATTTGCCTTCTCTCGCCAACAACTCTTTCGCTTGTTGCAACAGATCGGCCATTTTGACAAACTCGCCGTCTTCCTCGCACGCGCGGATTAACACCGCGAACGTGATTTCCGTGGCCATGATGTTGTCTTCTTTTTGCATGCGATCGTAGACGTGTAAGGCTTTCGGCACATCTCCGGCGCGCACGTGCGCGCCGATTAACGCGTTGTACACCGCGGCGTTTCGAGGCACATCCCATCTCGCTTTCATCGTTTCCAACACGTCCTCAGCTTCCAAGTTTCGTCTTTGTCTGGCCAAGCAGTGAATGTACGCGCCGCACATGACGGTGTGCGGGACGACGTGTCGAGATTTTGTCAACATTTCGCGCCACACGACGTCGGCGGCTTCGTACTCTCCCGCGCGTTCCGCGGCTGAGATGAGTTGGGTGTACGTGTACCTGTCCGGTTGCAAATGCGCTTGGCGTAAATCGCTAAACACTCTGTGAGCACTTTCCCAGTCCCCGTACCGCGCGTACCCGCCTAATAAGGCGTTGTACGAATACGTCGTCACCACTAACGTTGAATTCTTCATGTTCTCGAACGTTTCCGAGGCGAATTGCAAATCTCCAGCGCGACCTGCCATGGTGATAATCGCGTGCGTTAACGTCGCATCCGGTGAGTCAATTTGGAACACTTTAAACGCAGATTTCGCGAGTTTGTTCCCTTCTTGCCACATTCGAGCGACTTCAAACGCGCCCAAGGCTAAACTGAACGCTAGAGAAGTCACTCGGACGTTTCTTTCCTCTAACATTTCGTACAAAATTTGCTCAGCCTCGTCCGCTTTGCCGCTATCTCTCAACGCGGTTAAGATGGCCGTGTACGTGTAAATGTTTCTCTTCACGTTCCCAATCTTCTTCACGTCGTTGAAAATCTCCAACGCGGATTGCCAATCGCCGATTTTCGTCGTCATGGCAATCGCGGCGGAGGCGCACTCGTTTCGCGCGAGCCAAGATTGCGTGGAATCGAAATCTACATCTTTTCCTCCTGTTGCTTTCGAAGTATTCTTATTATTATTCAACATGTGCTTTGCGATTTTCAACTCGCCTCTCCACACCTCGAGGACGATTCTCACCTCGCGACTCGTCTTTGCGCTCGACGCCAAGGCGCAAAACGTGTACGCGTTCGGCGAGTATTTCGATTCGTCGTTAAACGCTTGCGTGGACATCCACCTGTACAACGCGTACGCCCTCGAAAAGTCGTTTCTCTCCCCCAACTCTTTAATCGCGAAATTAATCGTCGACGTGCCAAACTTATGGTTCGGATCTTTCTCGATCTTGCTGTTTTTCATCTCGTCTAGATTGTGTTGCGCCAACGACGAGGACGGATTAATCACCGCTCGCGCGACGTCTTTCAAATGGAACACGTCCGCGTTCGTTGTTCTGGTGGTGGTGGTGTTGTGGTTGCCGATGACGTTGTTGTTGTATCGCCTGCGTTGTTGTCCCCCGCTAAGACTATTACTACTACCTCTATTATTGCCGCTGCTGCTATTTTCACCGCTCCTCCTCTCAAAGTCTTCTTCTTTGTTGTTGTTGTTGTTCTTGTTGTTGTTGTTGTTCTCCTCGTCGTCAGTTCCTCCATCCTCAAAAGAAGAAGAAGAAGAAGAAGAAGAAGAAGAAGCGTCAACCTCCATCAACAAATCCTTAAACTCGTCGTCCGCGGATAACTCCGCGGGATCTCGTTCCAGACTTTTGTACAACCTCTCCACTTCCGTGCTGTCCACTTCCACTAAATCAAAATTAATCGGTTCGTATTCCGATGAAGACGCCATTTCGTCTTCGTCTTCGTCGTCTTCGTCTTTTTTCTTGCCCCCGCCGTAGTAATACCTATACTTATCGAACGCGCTGATATTCTCCATCGCTTTCACGATCCGCTCGCCCGGTCGCATCGAATCCAGCTCCGCGTTTCTATGAACACCCTCCTTTTCGTTCTTAGTATTAGTACTATGAGTATTAGTATTCTTACGATGATTTTGATGATGCTCTCTCCTGTACTTCTCTGCCATCAGGCGTTTCTTGTGCGCGTTAGTATTCGCTTTAAGACTCCTCCTCTTGGTGGTTCCAGCCGCCTCAGCAAAGTTGCTTTTTGTTTTCTTCTTCTCACTCGGACTCTTTACCTGGGTCGTCTTCTTTCGTTGCAACGATACCGTCTCCTTCTCGTTCGAATGCGTGTTATTCAGCGACGACGATTCTTCTCTTTTATTACGAACAATTGCTGCTCTTTCCTCGTCTTTGTCTTTAATTTCCATTTTATCCATCGCGCGATGCAACGACGAAGAATTGTCCCTTCTCTCGTCGTTCGCATTCACGGACGTCTTTATCACACCCCGCCTCCTCCGAAAACGCGCTTTGAAAAACGATGATTTCGACGATGACGATCTGTGAGGAGGTATCACGGAAGCGAAAATCATCCTCGTCGAAGTCATCCTTCGCGCTCTGTTTTCTCTCGATACAGTGATGCGAGTGAATACGAATCGAGAAGAGGTTTTAATGAGCAATTCTTCCCTTAAGCAAGAATACTTGTTTTAATAAAAGAGTGGTCAAAAAGATACACAAAAACACAAAAACACAGACTAGTCTCTCCTCAAAAGACGTTATATATATATAGTACTGTGTGTTTTAAAGTGAGAAGTTGAGATGAAGTGTTCTCTGACTAATGAGAGACTCTCCTTCTTAGTGCCTGGTTTACGTCGACACTACGCGCACACCTTCGACCGTTTTCGATCTGGGTCAACCCCTTGAAGTGTTTCTACTGTGTAAGAGAAAAACGCCTCTCAAATGGCCTCCTCTAAACCCTAAAATTTAAATTGAAACCCTAAAAGTGTAGTTTTTGTTTTTCTTTCGCTTTTCTTTCTTTCGAAAGGACAGTTTGGAGTGATTTTGCGTCAGAACATTCACGCACTTAAACGTTGCTCTTGTTGCGAGCGACAGAGAGAGCGTTTTTTACTACGTCTTCTGTGCACGGAAGCGAGAAGTAACAAAACCCCTTTTTATTATTTAGTAGGCTTTTGAAGTTTCTGTGTGTGTTTTGTCTTTCGTGTGTTGTATATATAGAAGACAGAAGAAGAATTGGAAATCGAGAGATCACGCGACGGAGAAAAGAAGAGTTTTGAAGTTGGCGGCTTAAACGACTCAACGCATATCGATTACTATCAGTATTATTATCGCGAGAAAAACGACACATAAAAAGCAGTTCAAGATGGTAGCGGTGAACCGCACGACCAAAATGCTCTCTTTCATCAACCACAGAATCCGAGCGACGATCGTGGACGGGAGGCAAATCGTCGGCCGATTCGTCGCCTTCGACAGACACATGAACTTAGTCTTGGCGGATTCGGAGGAGTTTCGGAAACTTCCGAAGAAGAAGAAAACGAATACTAGTACGAAAGAAGAAGACGATGAAGACGCAGGAGGAGACGTGAGGAGAGTCCTTGGATTCGTGTTACTGAGAGGCGAAGAAGTCGTCTCGGTCGCGGTGGAAGGGCCGCCGATTCGCGTGAAGAAAATTTCCTCGCAGAAGCAAGGAGCGGACGCCGGAGGTATTCCGGGAGGGGGCGTGGCGAGACCGGCGGGGAGAGGCGCGCCGATGATGATGCCGGGGATGATGCCGCCGCCGGGGTTAGGGCAGCAACAACCTTCGAGTGGGCCTCCGGGGATGATGATGCCGCCGCCGGGATTTCGACCCGGGATGGGGCCTCAGTAAGTAGACTACTCTTGTGTTTGTCTCGTTAGCGCTCGTCGTCTTAAATATACGCGCGAAACCAAAACGTTTAGAGTTTAATATAAAGTATCATAGATTTACATCATCGGGTAATAAATAAAACGGTAGTATCAAGCTCGACGAGTTATACGCGCAAAAGCTTCGACGCTTCTTAAATCTGCTTAAAGCTTAAATCTTCGTTCTTCACTTTCATAAGGTTTTCAGAGTTCTGCATTTCCCCATAAAGACAAAGGAAAGAAAATATGGTCGTCGGGCCTGCGTTCCTTTTAGGCACCGCGATATACGCCACATTCCCGAGTAAAATAAAGTATCCTTTGCTCGCATCCGTCGCCGTCGCGAAAAACATCCTCCTCAAGAAGAAGAAGAAGACAACAAAGAAGAAAACAAAGCAGAATGAATTAATTGATGAACAACTCCCCGTGTTGCGGTGGAAAAACATCCACTTATCCATGCACAAAAAGACGCAGAAAACACCATCAAAAACTATTCAAATCTTATCTGAAATCTCCGGTGAAGCGCACGTCGGACGTTTGTTTGCCATCGTGGGGCCGTCTGGGTCTGGGAAAACGTCCCTGTTGAACGCTTTAGCGGAAAGAGTTCCTGGGAAGAATGTACAGTTAAGTGGCCTTTTGAGAAGGGAAGGACGGATGTCGTACGTGGAGCAAGAGGATGCATTTTTCGCACAACTCACGGTCAAGGAAACGCTTTTATTCGCAGTAAAGCTGGCGAGATCGAAAAATGAACTCGCCATATCGGATGTGGTTTTACAAGACGAAGAGATTTGCTCTCGTTTGATGACGGATTTGGGTTTGATGAAGTGCGCGGAGACCAAGGTCGGCGACGCGAAAACGAGAGGTTGTAGTGGCGGGGAGAAGAAAAGGTTATCGTTGGCGTGTCACTTGGTGTCGAATCCAAAGGTGATCTTTTTAGACGAACCGACGAGCGGGTTGGATTCGTATCAGGCTCTGAACGTGGTTCAAGCGTTGAAGAGATTGTGCGAGAAGAGACGAACTATCGTCGTGTGCTCGATTCATCAACCGAGGCAGAAAATCGTGGATTTGTTCGACGACGTGACCGTTTTATCCTCCGGGAAGTTGATGTATCACGGATCGATGGACAATTTGGAAGGGCATTTTGAGAACAAGTTAGGCCAGAAGTGCCCGAGAGGGCACAACATTCTCGAGTTTGTGATTGATTTGATCAGCGTCGACGCGAGCACGCCGGAGACGATGTTGGAGAGCGAAAAGTTAATCGCAGAGGTGGCGAAGCACGCCTCTCGGGAGAATGGAGCCGAAAACAGTTTTGGTGGTGGTGACACTGCTGATGCTATCTCGCCGCCCGCAGAAAAGACGGAGGGAGCAGTCGAAGAACAACAAACAAAAAGTAATAATACTAAAAATCCAATCCAAGAATTCTTGGGTCAATTTCCGCTTCTCTTCCATCGAGCGTTTAAACAGGTCGTGAGAGACAAGACGACGAACAGGATTCGATTGACTGCAAACCTCAACTCGGCGCTCGTTTTCGGATCTATATTCTGGAAGCTCAAAATGGACCCGGCGTCGATGCAAAACAGGTTCGGTTTGCTCCAAGTCAGTACCATCAACGCCGCCATGGCGGCTTTAATGAAGACGTTGACTGCGTTTACAAAGGAGAAAACCATCGTCACTCGCGAACGCGCGAACAATAGCTACGGCATCTTGCCGTTCTTCGTGGCGAAGATTTTTGCCGAGTTGCCCGTCAGCGCTTTGTTTCCGCTCGCGTTTGGATGCGTCGTCTACCCGATGACTCGATTACAACCCACCGTGCCTAAATTCTTGAAATTCTCCTCGGCGATTATTATGGAATCCTTTTGCGCGTCCGCGATGGGTTTAGCCATCTCCTCCGTCGCGCCGAGCACGGAAGCCGCGATCGCTATGGGTCCAGGTATTATGGTTCTTTTCATCGTTTTTGGCGGGTACTACGTAAACGTGGAAACCGTGCCGTTGTGTTTTCGATGGATAAACAAGTGCTCGTTAATTCGAGAAGGGTTCCAGTGTTTGTGTTGCAACGAGTTCACCGGCTTGAAGTTTACGCCCGGACCGACGGGTGAGAAAGCGCTGGAGAATTTAGGATTCGACGCAGAAAACGGGTATAAACAAGGTATGCACGGATTAGGGAACACGTTAGGATACCTTTGGCTGTTGACGTTATACTTGTTGTCGAACAACGAGCCAACGTTTGCGGTCATGAAGGCAAACAACGTAAATGAAGAACTCACTGGAATGAATTGAAATACAAAACGCACATCTGCCGTACTTTACTATTCTCTACTATTTATTCTAACCTATTAGAGCAACTCGGATCTGTACAGAATAATCTCCTGTTGCTTGAAATACCGCCTATCTTCGTCGTCGATCAACACCAAGTTCAAGTAATACTTCACCGAAAACTTATTGTTTACGCTCTTATACGTCGGCGTCAAATCGTACGGAGACAAAAACAACCTGACCGGAATGCACTCCCCTCGCACCGGAGCGCCTTCCATGACTTCAAACTTCGCAATCACCTCGTTCTCTCCGTGCGCGTTCGCGCCTAACCCGCAAATCTCTCTTCTTCGAATTTCAATCTCCATCCGTTTAATCTTCACTCGCACTAACAAGAAGAATATTTTCCCGATGATCGCGTCTCTCAAGTGATACTTCGCCTTGCTATATTCAAACTCAATGTGCAAACAATCCTCGATCCCGACTTCCATCTTGATCGAATTATTCACCTCCGGCGGTTCCCTCACGTTTCGCACCCACAATTTATACTCGTTCACGATGTTCGACGCGTAACTTCTCACCACCGTGACTTTCAAAAACACGCGCAAAGACGCGTTTTTCCCGTTGTAGGACTCGTTCGGAAAATCCACCGATTTAAACGAAAACGGTTTCGAGATTGGTTCCGAAAGCGTCCCGGGAGGTTCAATTTCGCGCAAAATAGAAAGAAAATCCCCGTCGCCTTCGCGACCGGACCGATCGAAATACGCTTCCACTCGTCCAATGAGCTCGATTTTCACCCCCAAATGTTCCACGCGTTTCCCGGGAACTGTTGAAAAGAGTACATGTAAAACCATCATCACCCATACGGTCAGTTCATACGTATATACAAATCATTACTCATCCGCGACAAACAAAACGAAGACAACAAAACGACCACCCGAAGTTTTCGAGATCTCATCAAAACGAACCCGAAGACAACGAAGAAGAAACAGAAGAAGAAGAAACATCATCTCGATCGCAAACAAACGCTTCCGGCGGCGATACTCATACTACGCAAAGTTTCACATCTTGACAGAAAACGACGATTCAGACGACGATTCAGACGACGACAAAGACGAAGACGCAGAGTTAGAGAGAGATCTCTCGAGATCTCTCGCATCATTAAAAGCAAAATCGTCTTTAATGTCTCAACGTTCGCACGCGAGCGAAAATTTTCGCATCCTACCTGGAGAGACGTGCAAAACGCCTTCGATGGATTCTCCTGCGTGTTGTAAAGTTTAAGAAGCGTTTAAGAAATACTGATGAGCGACTTTAACGAGCAAAGAACACTACGCACCAGACGTGATCAAAGGAAGCGTTTCCCGCGCGATATTCCCGCCTCCCGAGTGCATCAAAGTCGCCCCGGTATCTCCGGTGAGATGTCCCCCGGACATGCCGATGGTGTAGGATTTCACCACGCACGCGCGTTTCGGGTGGATGAAGGTGACATCCACGGTGAGCAATTTCGCAGACGGACCGATGCCGAAGAATGACATTGTTGTTTTATTCGTTTTTTTGCCCGTCGATCGAGAGGAGGGTTGATGATGATGAGAATGGTGTTGTTCTTTAATGGGATTTGTGCGTGCAATTAAGTGAAGATGAAAACCCGGACGACGAGAAAATCGAACGCGAAGCGAACGTAAGTAAGTACACATATGTACACATAAAATGACACATATTTATGGAGCAGTATATTCATTAATCTCTCGTCGTTTTCTTCCTGGAGTTTTTCGGTTTGTCTTCCCCGTTCTCCATCTTTCTTCTTTCGCTTCTCGGGATGGCCAAGAGTCTCGCTCGCTCTTTCTCTTCCTCGTGGCGAAGTTTACGTTCCGCCGCGGCTTCTTCTTCGGTCAAGATTTTCGGCGTCGCGCCTCTTACGAGGACTTCGATGGAGTTTAATGTTGTATTTGCGCCGGTATCGTGGGCGTTTCTGGCGGTCGCGGCGCGCGGGTCGAGGAGACTCGCCGCGGTGGACGGGAACGTGATTAAAGCCATGCCTTTTTCCGGTTTGACGGATAAGCCGGGTAACGCCGGGAAGGTGATTTCACCGCCGCCGTTTTCGTCGCTGCTCTCGTTTAAGAAGAACGTGCAGTTTGCTCTGATTTGGTAGTGCTTTTCGATCGCTTCGTGTTGTTCAAACGCCGCGTGAGAGGCTCGCAAATTTTCGCTCGACTTGTACGCCTCGGCGACGACTTCTATGCCCCACAATTTGTTCTCTTTTCTCGCCGAAGGAGACTCGAATTCCTCCACGCAATCCGGGAACAAGTAGTTCAAACGCTTCAAGAGCTGGTTCACGGCTTCCGGTCGGGAAGACGCGTTCACCAACGCGTCTGGGTTGGACGTTCGAAACGGATCCCCCCCGGTGTTCGCGCTCCTGCTTTCGTCGGATCTCGAGGACGGAGACGGAGCTTTTTCGTTGCTGTCGTCGTCGTTAGCATTCGTATTAAACTCTTTCAATCGATCTCTCAAAACAGCCACGGTCCCGCTCGCGTCCAACCCTCTCTCTTCGCAGCACTGCACTAATTCCGCTTTCTTCATAGAACTCAAACCGTTCACCTTTTTTTGTTGCCCGACGACTTCGGAACCGCTTTCGCTTTCTTCTTTATCGCCGCCATCGATTCCAAACATCGCCCGTTCGATATCTTCGCACTCTTTCTCGCTCAAAAACATCGGTGCGGTTAAAATCGGTGGGTCCACGTTTAACACTTTCAACGTCGGCACGTTTTTCACTCTCGCTCTCAAAAACTCAAACGCCAGGAACCCGGCGATGGATTCTTGCACCTGAGTGGCTGCTTTGGAAAGCTCCACCCCGTTCGTTTTCATCTGCGCTTCGGTGATTCTCGAGACTGTTTTGCGCATGTGCGCCGGGATAAATTTATTCGACTGGTTTGCTTTTTGCTCTGTTTCTGTTTCTGTGGGCGTTTCCGCGCTGGATCGCGCTTTCATCGTCATCCTCCTCCTCCTTCTTTGGTGCTGTACAGAGGTGTCTTGGCGGCTGAATTTGCCTTCGTTTTTGCCCCCATTACAGATATCATTTCTTTTCACACGCCTACTCGTAAAAGAGGAGACAGAGAAAAAAGAAGCACAACACAATGACGACGACAACGATGATGACATTATTATAAAGAAGTAGTAATAACAATACTAAAGTAGTGTGTGCGTCGTGTGTATTTATTGCGCGCAAAAATGAGGGAAATTGTTTTGAGAGGTTTTTATCCAATTCGACCTAAACCCTAACGTTTAGGGTTTTGTACAATCGAGACTCTTGACGAGGTACGAGTACGAGTGCGTTATATATAAACGATACGTGTGTTTTAAAAATGAAACTGCTCTGCGAAGATATTCACACAGTGTCACACCTCGTGCTCTCGTCTCAATATTTTCTCTCTCTATTCTCTCTCTTCGAATAAAATCCAGATATGTTCTTCTTTTCTTCAATCTGTTATGACGTTCAGAGAGGCGCTCTCTTCTTTTATGACTCACTTTTTTCTACTACTACTTAAGTGAGTTTCAGAAAAGATTTCAAGACGAACTCGCCAAAACCCAAACCTATGAACGTCGCGACGGCGTACCCGAGCACGCCGACGAGCATGCCGGGGACGACCAAAGAAGACCATTTCAAACTCGCCGCCATCGCCGCGGCGGTGGTCGGACCGCCGACGTTGGCGTTGCTCGCGATTAACGCCTCCGAGCGACGAAAGTTGAAGAGTTTCGCCGCGAATAAAAGGAACGTTAAATGCGTCAAGACTTGACACATGGAGAAGAAAAACAAGGACGGCGCCGTGGACAACATGTCGGCAATCGACCCGGAAGCGCCAACCGTGGCGAAGAACGCGTTCATGGCTAACGCGGCTAAAGCTTCGCCGGATTGCGCGACTTCTTTGCACTGTTTCGGAAACGTCGTGGCGATTAAAACAGAAAAGATGGTCGCGATCGGGATGGTGAGCGACGTCGAGCCGTTGATGAGCGTCGATAACGATTTGGAGAGGTAACAGGACGCCGCGGAATACGCGAGCGCCGCGGAGGCGTTGTAGGTGCTGAAACCTTTACCGGAAGAGTCCTCCTTTGCAATCTCGTCAATCTCTTTTTCTGAAGCCGCCGACGACGACGAATTACTATTCGTACTACTCGCACTACCACTATTTTCACTACCACTACCACTACTACTTATACTCGTACTCTTCTCTTCTTCGCCGTCTTTAACGTACTCCGCGTCCCTGGCCAAGTAAAACAGCAACGCGAAATACAAAACGTTGCACAAATTATCCGCGGCTAACCCAGCGCCTAAAACTTTCGGGCTCACGTTCAACACGTTCGCCACGGCAACGTAATTCACCGCCCCGCCGATGTGCCTGCTCGTCAACGCCGCGCACACTTTCCACGCCTCGTCGCCCAAGGACAAAAGAGGCACGAGCATATATCCGACGACGCCGCCGAGCAACGTCCCGATCGATCCGAAACAAAACAAAGGCACCAACCTTCCCGTGGATTTAAACACCACGTTTAAATTCGCGCTGAATAAAAGCAGCGGTACCGCGAGTGGTAAAATGATGTGGTTTATTTGATCGTACGTCGGCGACGCGTGCGGTAGTATTCCTATATTGGCTAAAATCAAGGTCGTCAAGGCACTAATTAAACACGCGCCGCCGAGGGACGCCCCCCACGGTTTCGTTTCCGCCCATAGGCCAAAATGCGAGGACGCGAGTAATATAGCCCAAATTCCAAACGAGTCCATCGGTTGGATCGAGAATGAAGCGAGCGTTGGATGCGCGGATGTTCGCATCAACTCCCCCCGACCGTTAGTTTTGATGAAAGCCGTTACGCCGTTCCGTGATGCCGATGATGGAATCGTCGCGGAAAAATCGTTTGTCTCGACAAAAGAACGCGTCTTCTTTGACGAAAACGCATAAAACTGCGAACGATATTTCCGTCTCTTCGCTTTTCTTTCGTCGTTCGCGAGAACGCGCGTTCGCGTCGCGCTCGTAGTACTCGTACTCTTAAGCGCAAAATGCATCATAAAAAGTGCAGACATTTTACGCGTAAATATCTACGAGCAAAGACGATGAGAATGGCGACGATGCGATCGATGAAAACGATCGTAACTCGTAAAAATCCAAACATCTATTCGCAAACGCTTCTTTTCTCCTCCAATACGTCAACATCCTCGTCTTTAGGTGGTCGACAACGTAAAGCGCAACAAAATCAGATGGAACAGAAACCGGCGGATCAGCGGAAAGTGTTCCTCGGCGTCTCCGTCGGTTTAGTCGTGTGCGCGATTCCATTCTTATTTAAAACGATACAAAAGAGAGAACTGAACGTGGCGAACATGAGAGATGGGAATAGTAGTGGTTTTACCGGGAGTAGTAGTAGTGATAGTAGTAATAGAGACGAGAAAGAGGACGCGAGGAAATCGAGGTTGAGCTTTAGAAGGAAACAAAGTTGAAACGGATGCGGATGGATGCGGATGTTTCTAATAACACAATACACTAATAATAACGTCATCGCATTTTATGTAGACATGCTTATGCAAACGTAGGAGTTTTAACCTCGAAGTTAGAATAAAATAGCTTTCGCGTATTCTCGCGCGGCCTTTTGGCGGCGAAGCGGGAAAATCCGCCTCAACTTTCTCTTTCGCCGGATGATTATATATCGTCATATAACCTCTGTTGTCCGCTTTTACTACTAAACGTTCTTCTTCTTGTCTCTTAAACGTTGTTGTAATTATTATTATTTTGCATTTCTAATCTCGTGCCACTTTCGTGGCAATATCGGACGCACTTTTCCAAGTTTGTATCCGAGCGAGCGGATTTAGAGAGGATCTCGCGAGCGTCCAAGACTTTGGCGCGGATGGTCGCGGAGGAGGAGGATACTCCGGAGGACGTTTTCATCTTTCCCAAAGGCGAAGGACTCGCGGGACTATTCGATACGGAGGATAATCGACTGGTGTTGCTCACCGGGACTTTGGAGAGGTTTTTTAATACTATCTTTCGCTGTTCGCACACGGCTAAGCGTCGTTTGGTAACTCCTTGTCCTCCTCCGTGGAGAACGCCCCCATAATAGGCGTCTCCTCTCAAATTCGTATTCGAAGAATGATGCTGATGGCTGTAGTCGTCGCAGCAAAACACGCTCGTGCTGTTCGCGTCGCCGAATAATGTTTGAAAACTCCCATCGTTGAACGTGAACGTCGTCGCGTTGGACCGTCCGGTTCGCCAGTAGTTGATCATAGCGCCTCGGTCGAGCAATAAAGATATCGATTTTGAGATATCAAAGAGCGGGTTCTTGTCGTAGTAGTAGTTTGGATCGTGCGGATCGAGTTGAAGGTTTTCTTTTTCGACTTTCTTTCTCTTCTCTGTCGTCGTCGTCGTCGTGTCGTTCTCGTCCTCGTTAATCTCGTTCTCGTCGTTGCAACCTCTACGAAACTCTTCCTCTTTTCTCAACAAAATCTCTTTAAAACGCAACAAAATAGCCGTCTTCTTGGCTAAATCGCGATTGAAATGATCATCTCCGGCGTTTCCATTTTGCGCGTGGCGAAGAGGCACTGCGATGCACATTTTCGAGCTAAACTTTTTACGAGGCGAGATTCTCTTCTCCGCGCTGCTGCTATGATGAGCGCTGCTCGTTGCCGATACGTTGTTTGGCCAATAAAACACGCACTTTCCGCATTTCGTCAACACCGCTCTCGATTCGTCGTTGAAAATGGCACCGAAAGAGTTATCCGTTAACGCGTAGCCGAGACCCCACTGCTCGGTTTGGTTCGTAAAATGTTTTACTTTGATTCTCGCAGAGAGCGGCATATGGTCGTTGTCGTTGTTATTGTTTGCCGAGGATGACGTCGATAACCCCGATGAACGGTGGTCAATATTCGTTCTGGTGAAGTTCGTCATCGCTATCGGTGGAGATGTCGTCGTCGTTTGCGCACCACCATTACCGGCGTTGACGGAAATTTGCGCCAACGCTACCCTTGCGGATTCGATGTTTTCTCGTTCGGTAGTAGTAGTAGTAGATCCACCCATCGTGGCGCTTCTCGTTCGTCTCGTCCAACTCTTTTGACCGTTCAGCGCGTGTTGATGTTGTTGTAAAGCATGCTTTGTGTCGGCTTCCATTTGCCGCAACCCAGATATCGATTCTAACGCCGAATGCATTGGACTTTGATTTTGATGAGCTTTGTTCGAAGAAGAAACCAAAGGAGGCACGCTCGCGGCGCGTCGCGGCGTCGTCGACGACGTCGTCATCGCGTCGGCGATGATAATGTTTCTGTTGCGATTATCGTATTCAGTCATCCTCGTCGTCGTCTGAATCGTCGTCGCCGCCGCCGTTTGATGATGATTGTTCGCAGCTGCCCAAACGACATCGAAAAATGGATGCTCTAAAATCTCAACGCCGGTTAAGCGTTTCTCGGCTTCGGCTAATAAACACCTCTTGACTAAATCTCGACTGGTCGCGCTTATCGGAAACCTATACTTTGGAAGGTTTGGAACGTTTTCGTTCTTGGTGCTATTTTTGTTGTTCTCATCGCTATTATTATTATTGTTGTTGCTGTTCTTTTTCGTGGTGGTGGTGGTGGTAACATTCATCAATAAATGTTCGCTCGACAACACTTTCAGACACTGTCGATCGTCCGGGAATCCGAAATCCGTCTTCCGAATCCTGTTGTACGTCGCTTCCACCGATTCGGTTTGAAACGGCGGTTCGCCGCATAACAAAGCGTATATTATAACGCCTAACGACCAAATATCGGACGCAGAGTTATGCCCCGGGCCTTGACTTCCGGCTAAAACCTCCGGCGCGATGTAGTTTGGCGTCCCGCACACCGTGAATTTCTTCTCGCGCTTATGCGCTAACTGCACGGCTAAACCGAAATCGCCAATTTTGATTCTGGGTTGTCTGCTATGATGATGATTACTACTACTACTACTTCCAGATTCTAACAAAAACGACCGTTCCATCCGTTCGAAAGCTTTCAACCTCTCCTCGCCGGTTTGAAACCGTCTCAGAACTCTCTCGCTCTCGTCCGCCATCGCCGACGCTTCTTTCAAGCCATAATCCGTTAAAAAGACGTTCCCTAGCTTCAAATCTCTGTGAACGACTAATTTCTCGTGCAAATACTGCATCGCTTGCGAAATCTCCCAAACGTATGCGCTCGTTTCCGTTTCCGTAATCGCGCCTCGGTATTTAATCACATCCGCCAACGTCCTATCCGAACACTTCTCCATCAATATGTACACGTTCATCTCGTCTTCGAAACATTTCTTAAATTTCACGATAAACTCGTGCTCGGATGCTCTGTGGATTCGAATTTCCGCCAACATCTTGTCCTTTTGCTTTTGCCGTTCCAAATTTTTCTTCGAAACAACCTTCGCCGCGTAATAATTATACGAAGACGAGGAGGATGATTGTGTTTCGACGCCATCATCGGAGGGTTTCTTGTTCAAATCTTTCACGGAGTATACGATTGCAAACCCTCCTTTCCCTAAAAGTTTCATTTTCTTGTACGAATTTTTCGTTCTCGTCGACGTCGATATCTTCGTCTTCTTCAACGCTTCTTCTTCCTCACCCACCAAATTGAGTTCATCATCTCTCGAATTGATTTGAATCTCATTTTCGGTTAAACTTCTCGTGCTCGTCGTTTCTCGGTACTCTCTGATGATATCTGGGCAGACAGACACGGACGCGGTAGTTTTAGTCGTCGTTTTTTTCCCTTCGTTTTGCTTCTTTTTTACCCCCGCAAACTCTCGCTCTCGTCGCTCTTTCTCGCTCTCGTCTTTCCCCGTCGTCTTGGATATAAAATGCCCCGTCACATTTCGTTCGTTTCTGTCCGCCAGAGGCGACCGCATTTGGTGTTCTCGATTTCGTTGTCGTTCGCCGGTCTCATCGCTGCTGCCTACTCCTCCTCCTCCTCCTCGGCTGCGAAACAACATATTAGTATTCGCTATTGTTCGTTCTCGGAGAAGAGAGAACGGAGAGAGATTGTTCTGAGGGTGATTCCCCTATTTTTTTTTATATCTAAACCAACACAACGGACACTTTTTTTTTGAAAATACTACTCGTATTTTAGGTAATAATAAACTTCTTGACTGAACGCGTTGGTCTACTGCTGCCCTCCTCGCTTGTGCTCTTTTGCGCTCGCATATGACGCGCGATTGCACCAGAGCCAGTTCGTGCTTCTTCTGTTGCGCTGCTCGTTGGTCTCGTCGTCGTTCGGAAGAATATCTAGAAACAACACAACGGACACTTTTTTTTAAAAAGCAGCTGTCGAACAGTTTTTTGAAAATATTACCTACTGTTGCATCTTTTGAACGCGTTGGTACGACTACTGCCCTCCTTGATTGTAATACATTTTGCGCTCGCGTACGCATAGTTGTACCAGAAAACCAGCCGTTATGACGACACGTAGCCGCACGTGCTTCTGTTATATCTAAAACCAACGGAACAACACAAAGGACACTTTTTTAAAAAAAAGCAGCTGTCGGTTTTTTGAAAAGAGTATGGATACCTACTAATACTACTAAACCTTGACTCTGTTGTATCTTTTGAACACGTGTTGGTACGACGACGACTCTTGATGCAAATGCACCAAACAAACCAACGCCGTTATGATGACACACACAGAGCCGTTTTTCTCGCGCTTCTGTTAGTGCGCTCGATGGTCTCGTCGTCTTCCGGAAGAAGAGTTTGATGAAAGCGATATGTATCTGTGATCAGAAGGTCATCTCATCGAATCTGAGCACTTTGAAGACCCTAAATATAAAGCGACGCGACATTTTTAAAAATCTCGTTTCGCCTCGTTGTGAGAAAAAGAGGAAGAAGAACAACGCTCTCATTAAGAACAAGAACACGTGCTCATAATGAGCGACGAAAACGAGAATAAAGGGAGAAGAGAAGATGATGCGTTTTCAAAGGAGGATGTTCCCGTTGTTTTAGAGGAAGAAGAAGAAGAAGAACACGAAGGGGTAATAAAAGAAGAGAGAAATGAAAATCATCGCCCCAACATCAACAAAGCGCAGACGAAAACGAAGAAATACAAGAGCGAAAAATCAGTCAAGTTTCTCTTCCGGGAAGCGACGAAAGCGAGGAACGAACACATGGTCAATTCCACGAAGTGCAACACTAAAGGAAAAGTTGTAAACTTAGAGTACGAGAAAGAACGAGAAGATAACGAGGAGGATTTTTCAACCCCGGGGGATTCGAAAGATTCCGCGCAGACGATGATGAAAGAAGAAGATTCGCTCGCGAATATAAACAACAACAACGCGAAAGGACATCGAAAGAGACGGAAAGAGCATTACGTCCTCCCAGCCACTCAAAGACCGGATTCGTCGAACACGTTCCCGATGATGGGGATTCCCGTGGCGTTTCCGAAAGGCTTGACGCCGTTAATTCCGCAAAAGATTGTCATGTCGAAAGTGTTGCAAGCGCTCAAGACGAAGCAACACGCGCTGGTGGAATCGCCGACGGGGACGGGGAAGAGTTTAGCCTTATTGTGCGCGTCGTTGGCGTTTCAGAAGGAGATGAGGAGGCAGATTTGGGAGAAACGGGCGAAAATTGGGGCGACGCCGGAGAATAAAGGGTTGCCGGATGGGTGGAGAACCGCGAACGGGATGTTTGTCGGCGCGAGAGAGGCGGAAACGGTGAAAATGGAAACGGGAGAAGAAGTTAAAGAAGATAAAGATAATGCGAGGATAAAGTCAGAAGAAGCTGCGACGACGACGACGAACAACAACAACAACAACTCCTCGAAAAACGTACTCCCACCAGACGGTGGTATCGGCGCAAAGTTATTAGCGAAAATGGGCCACTTACCCGGACAAGGTTTAGGCCCGGACGGGAAAGGGATTTCTGAACCCATCAAAACGAAAATGCGGCCGATGGGCATGGGTATGGGCTATGGAAATTTCGAAGAGAACGCGGGAGGAAAGAAGTACGAACATAGCGACCCCGAGAGGATGGATAACGACCAAAAACAATCGATGAAAAATCTGATGGAAAGGTTGGAAAGAGAGGAGGAAGAAATTCCCAGAATTTTCTTGTGTTCGCGAACGCATTCGCAAATCGCTCAGTTAGCGAGAGAGTTGAAGAGGTGCCCGTACAGGCCAAACTTTTCGGTGTTAGGATCTCGACAACAGTTCTGTCCGGCCAAGAAAACGGACGAGGAGTGTCAAGAGATGACCAGAGGGTGCGTGAAAGCGGTGCCGCCGCATTCGACGAGCTCAAAGTGCGCGTATTTCAATCGCCAGGCGCACTTATTAGACGAGATGAGAAACGCGCACATTTGGGACATCGAAGATTTGAAGTACGCCGCAGAGGAACACGAGGCGTGCACTTTTTACGTCACGAAAGAGTTATACAAAGATGCCGAGTTTGTTTTGTGTCCGTATAATTACATTTTCGACGAGGGCATTCGCGCGGCGATGGATATCGATTTAACAAACGCCGCCATCATCATCGACGAAGGACACAACATCGAAGACGTCTGCAGAGAAGGCGCGTCGGTGGAAGTCTACGAGAAAGATTTAGAGAGATATTTGAACGAAATTGGGATATTGGTTGTCACTTTTCCGGAAGCTTTACCGGTGAAGAACTTCTTGATTCAAATTGCCGCGTGGATCTCGAGAAAGATGAAACAGAGACAAGAGTTCGATCGATACAAACAAACGAGAACGATAAGCGATCCGAACGTCATAATCGAAGAGTTATGGGACGCGTTGTGTAACCCAAAACGAGAAGAGGAGACGTTAGACTCCGTTTTGAAAAAAGTCCAAACGATAACGGCCAAGCAATCGAAAACTATGCAAATGATCTCGGAACAAGGCGAGAAAGTCACCGGAGTCTTGGGCATGCAAGCCATGCGATTCGCGAACGAAATCGCGACAAAATTCTCCTTGTTCAAGAAGTACTCCAACGATTACGTCTTATGCATCGCACAATTCGCGCACGACGCGTTCAGCAACCCAGCGGACAAACCAAAACACGACGAGAAGACTGGTGGTTTTGCCCTGTGGTGTCTCCGGCCGGCGGTGGCGTTTGAACGAGTCGCCGAGAAAGCGCGGTGCGTGATTTTAACCTCAGGCACGTTATCTCCGACGTCTTCGTTAGAGGGTGAATTGGGCGTTCCGTTCCCGATTAAAGTCGACGCCCCGCACGTCGTTCCGAACAACCAAATCTTCGTGGAAAGTCTCGATACGCTCGGTGCCATCACGAGGAGAAATTTACAATCGAGCGGCCAAGATTTTTCCGCGCGATTAGGCGACATGCTTTTACGGTATTGCAAACACATTCCAGGAGGCGTATTAGTGTTTCTCCCGTCCTACGAACTCATCCAGAGGATCTCGGACGAGTGGTTCCACACCACCGGACACCACGCGCAGATTTCGAAGCACAAGAAAATCGTGTTCGAAACCGGCGGATCTCGAGGTTTCGACGAAACCCTCGAAGACTTCAGAGACGGTTTGAAAAAGAAAGGCTCCTTACTCTTTGCCGTTTTCCGTGGCAAATGTTCAGAAGGCTTGGATTTTAAAGACAACGCCGCGCGGGCGGTGTTTTGCATCGGAATCCCGTTCCCGAACCTCGGCGACGTCAAAGTGAACCTCAAGAAACAGTTCAACTCCTCCGCGCACGGCGCGCAGAAAAACTTACTCGACGGCAATCGATGGTACGAACACCAAGCGTTTCGAGCGTATAACCAAGCGCTCGGTCGATGCGTTCGGCATTTACACGATTACGCCGCTATTTTCTTGGTCGACCAGAGGTTTTGTCACAACCGCGAGAATATAAACTTAATAAGCAAATGGGTTCGAGGCCGCGTGCGTACGAGCGGCGGCGCGAACGAATCCGTCGGCATGTTAAATGAGTTTTTCCAAACTTTACAAGCGAATCCACCGGAAGAGAACAAAGTTAAGAAGAATTGAAAGAGAGACTTATTAAATTGCTGTAATATCATCATCATACTATATTGTACCACTATACTACGTACGGTAGTACCACACAACAACCAATTAAGTCTTAAGGGGAATCTCCTCATAATTTAGCACTAACAAGGAGAACACAATGAATGCATCCGAACGAGAGGAAAATAGAAAAAAACTAAATCATATCGGTGATGATGACAATGAGTATAATTCTCGCACTTTGGAGCCAAACTGCGTGCAGTATCTCATCTACTTCGACGACGTTTCTTGCGCGTTGGAGGAGAAAAAGAACGAAATTTTCAAACATTTAGAGCAAGACTTTGAAGCGAAAGAAGCACTACTATCATCGAAAATGAAGCGAAAAGATGATGTTTACGACGCTTACTGTTACCACCGAGAAGGATTCAACCTCACCCGTGCGTTCTGCGACGCGACGAAAAGATGGTGCTTGAAAGGATCGACGAAATTCGGAGACGCTTTAGACGACGAGTGGATGGTCGCGAACATCTTGTTTCGATTGAGTGTACGATTTGAAGACACATCCGTTCGCATGTTCGACGACGACGGGGAGTTTTTATTGGTAGAATGCGCGCACGTGTTACCGACGTGGGTGGAACCAAACGTGGCGGAAGGGAGGACGTTCATCAGACATGGCGCGGTGCACGTCGTGTACGAGCCTTTTGAGGACGAAAACGAAGCGAGGAAGGAAAATCGAGAGGATGACGAAGAAGAAAGAGAAGACAGAGACGAAAACGCGAGGAATAGAGAGGATCGAGAGGATGACGATGAAGACAGAATGGATGCGCTGAAGACGAATGTGGACGCGTTGCATGCGTTGATTCAAGCGAAAGATCAAAAGAAGTACAGGCTCGGCGACGCGATAGACGCGCATCTCAAAAACAACAAGATGAAAAAATATTATCAAACCATGAAAACGGCGATCGTCACGTCCAGACATCTCGCGCGAGTGGTACTTCCGAAACGCGTGAGGCGAGCTTTACACTGCGTTGGGATGACATCGATGCAGCGAAAACAAACGTTTATTCAATTGGCGACAAGAATGTTTTACGAGCGGACGCCCGCGGACGTGAGAAGCTCGAAAGATTTTCGCAATTTGAACTTTAATAATACTCCCGCGCGCGCCGAATCAAATGCAAGAAGGGAGGAGGAAGAGGAGGAGAGTTCCATCGTCATCCAAGACGACGCGATGATGAATGAGATGGACTCCGTTACGCTTCGCTTCTCTCGATGCGCGTACGCGCAACTCGCTCGAGCAAAGTTCGACGTGCCGAGAAAGTATCCGATGGATGTGATTGCGAAAACAACCGACGCGGATTTGCACAACGCGTTTGATATCGGGATGAAGTTAACGGTCGGGATGGAGATTGCGTTGGAAAAGCTTTTGATGAGCAGCGAAGATGATAGTTTAGAGGACGAGGATTTGGCGAAGACATTCAACGCGGAGGAAATCGCGGCGATTTTGCAATTCAAAGACGCGTTAGAACGTGTCGTAGAAACAAAGGAAGACGAAGACGAAGAGGAAGACGTACAAAACCTCGAACCGGAAAGCGACCAGTGGATGCGCGACGGCATGCGCGATTTAGACAACGAGATTTTAGCGCGAGCGGCGGAGCGCGAAATGCATCCTCTCTCGGACGACGACGAAGATGGACGACCCAGCGCCTTTGACGACGAATTCGATTTCGACGACGATCTCAAAGACGATAAACGGCGAGAGAAAGAGAAAGCATTCAGCGAGGACGTGAAACGAGTCGGGAAAAAACTCGGGACGTTTATGAACGCGAAAGCGACGTATAAAGGCGCGGAAGAAGTGCAACGCGCGAACAACAACAACAACAACAACGGTAGTAATAATAGTTATTCCAAGAAGGAGAAGAAAAAGATTGCGCCGCCGGAACTCGACGCCGACGCGTTCGAACGCGATTTAATGAACGCTTTGATGGACGACCCGGAGTCGGAACAGTTTTTAGAGCAATTCACGAAAGATTTAGCTTTTCACGACAATCCAAAAGACGATTTGAGGAGAAAAGTCGAACACGACGTCGTTCAAAACGAACTCGATTTACAAGCGGAAGATTTCGACGTCGCGTACGAGGCGGCGTTGAGAGAGCAACTGCTCGGGTCGCACGTGGAAGAGTCCGTGAAACGAACGACGACGACGACAAAAACGACGACTATTGATGCGAATGACGAAGAAAGCGTCATGGAAAGCGAAACGATTAAAGACGTTTTGAAATCCGCGGTGATGCAAAACGGCCAATCCGGGCCGGCGACCATTTTGCTCGGCACGTTACGAGACGAAGAAGAAGAAGCTTAAGGTCAAAGAAATAGGGTATTAAGATGTTGTTAAAGCTACAGTAGGTACAGCAATTAGTATTATACAAAACTAAGCGCGCTGCTGTCTTTTCGAAGACCGCTGGTTCAATCCTCCGTCTATTTGCCTTTTCGCTTTCTCCCGCAACTTCTCCACGTTTGATTCGCCAAAGACCGCAGTGTTCGAATCATCCATCGTATTCACAGTCTCGTCTTCATCCGCGCGTTCAATCACGCACTTCCTCCCGTACAAGTGCGCGTTCCCTAACGCGTCCATCGCGTCCGTCGCTTCCCTTTGCGTCGTGTATTCAATAAACGCGAAACCTCGGTGCGATCCGTCGAATTTCTTCGGCACGCGAACGGATTTCAGAACGCCGAACGGATTGAACAATAGTTGCACGTCGCGTTTGGTCGCCTCGAACGCGACGTTCCGAAGCACGAGCTTAGTCGCTGATTTGCCTTTTGGTATTTTGGATTTCTTTTTCATCGCGAGCGCGTTGGTGTTGTCGTCCTCGACGGTTTCTCGAGACATTTTCTGCCTCGAAAGCTCGATCGACAAGACTTTACCGTCTAACTTCCCGACGCCGGTGGAGACTAATTTCGAGCATATCGAGGCGGTTTCGTGCGATTCAAACTCGACGAAACCGAATCCTTTGGATAAAAGAGATTTACTTTTGTCCGAGTTTGGTTTTCGGGCGATTTTGGCGGAGACGAGTCTTCGGTTCTTCCCGCCGGCGCGTTTGCAAAGATTTTCAAAGAATTGAAGAAAACTCTCGTCCGTGGTCGAAAAGTCGATGTTTTTCACGAAGAGAACTTTAGACTTTTCTTCCGGATCCTCCTCGACATCGTCGTCTTTCGATGAGGTTTCTTTGTTGAACTTTGTTGTTCTATCATCATCGTCGTCGTCGTCGTCATCCCCGAGTTCGTTCTTCTTCGATGTCTTGAAAATGTCTTTCGGCGCCCATTCGACGTATAACGGAACGTGTCTGTACCTCTTGTACGCTAACCCTTGAAACGCTCTTCGCGCTTCGTTACTCTCTAGAAATTCCGCGATTGCAATCGTCCGCGTCGATGGTAACACCATGTGACTCAAAGTGCCAAACTTTTCGCACATCTCTCTCAAGTCGGATTCCTCGGATTCGTACGGTAAATTTTTAATCAAAATCGAATGTTGCGAACGCGCGATTTTGACATTTTCTCTCGACGCCGCCGCAGATTCGAGCGCGTGGACGTTCACGCCGACATCGCCGAGTTCTTTTTTCGTGTTTGCAATGACTTGCGCTTCGCCTAGGGCGACCCGCACGGCGACGTCTTCGGTTTCCGTGCTCAACAAATCGCCTTTGTCCACGCCGTACATCGCGGCGACCGCGGAGAGGACGGTGTCTTGACGCATGAAGAGCGCGTTCCATGCTTTTTTATCCGCCGCGTCCGCTTTGCGCGCGTGCTCTTTTTGTTTCTTGTAAGAGTTTTTTGGGTCGTTCTCGTCGTCGTTGTCTTCCCCGTTGTCGTCGTTTATTATAGTTATCCTCCCGACGCCGCCTAACGTGTTCTTTTCCGCGTTCGTCGGCGCTCGTTTCGCCGGTAATACGTGTAAAATGCGACCTTGGAAAATAGCACCGTCTAACACGTCGATGCATTTCACGCCATCTTCCGGCAACGCGAACGTCGCGTATGCCAATCCTTTGCTCTGTTTCGTCGACTTGTCCACTAAGACGTGCACTGCGGTCAATTTTCCGACGTGAGATTGCATGTGGTCGAATATTTCCTCCTCCGTGCACGTATACGGAAGGTTGCGAAGGAACACGCGACCGGTTTCTTGTAAAGATTCCATGTCCGACGCTTGGACGACTTCGACTTCTTTTATTGTTGCTTTCTCATCATCTTTCGACTTCTTTGATGACTTTTTCTTCTCCGTATTATCGACGTCGTCGTCGTTGTCGTTCTCCAAGGAAAATTCCTTTCTTTCATCGTCGCTACTCTTTTCGCTGTTGTTGTTCTCGTCGTCGTCGTCGTCGTCCGAAGAATTTTCCTCCTCTTCGTCCTCCTCGGAATCCTCTGAATCGCTGCTAAAATTCCCTCTCTTCGCCTTCAAATACTCCATGTCCGAAACCGCGTCGTCTTTCTTAACGTCGTCTGAATCGGAATCTATTTCTTCGCTACTACTACTACCATTATCATCACTACTATCGTCGTTCTCTAAGTCCTGGTACTCGTCGTCGTCTGAATCCTCGTCTGCGTTCCCGCCTTCGGTATCTTCGATGTCGGCGAGTTTCGTTTGCGCGGGACCTCCGGACAGGTAATCGTCTTCTTCGTGCACTAACCCGTCCGACCAAAATTTCGCCGCGAATTTACTCTTCGGGAGCATTAAAGCCATGTATTCTCTCAATTTCGGATCTTCTCGCATTTTCTCCTCCAACATTTTCTCCTCGGGCGATACGAACTGTTCTTTCTTCAGTTTTGCGGCTTTTTCCATCTTAATCCGCTCCCGGACGCCGATAAATCGATTCGGATCTTTCTTTTCCTCTCTGTCCTCGTCCTCGTCTTCTTTATTATTCTTCTTTTTTAACTTCTTCTCTTCCTCTCTTTTCAATCTCTCGTTCGCGCTCGTCCCGGCGGAATACTTCGACCACGAACTCCTTTCGCTCAATTTCGCTCGCTCTTTCCGACTCGCCGCGAACGAGACATCGATCCGACTCGTATCGATGAACGTGTCGTGGAAATATTTCTGCGCTAAAGTGGCCATCTGTTCCGTTTTGTACCCAATAAATCCCAAACATCGAGAAGTTTGCTGCTGCTGCTTTCGATGTTGCCGCCAACTGCTCCTCGAGTCGTTATCGTCGGTACCGCCGTGCGTATTTTTAATCACGCAATCGGTCACTTCTCCGATCGTTGAAAAGTGCTCTCGAAACCTCACTTCCGTGTAATGTTTCGGGAGGTTTTTTATGCACAAGCGCGAGGAGACGAGAGGTGTTTGAACATCTCCATCCGATGGATGTTCCGGTTTCGCCTTGAAAGTTTCTTCTCGTTGTTGGTCTTCTTTGCCTGCCATTTGGTCTTACTCTTACTCTTAGTATTCTTAGTATTTGGGACGATGCTCTTTCTCAGAACGACGATGATTTTGCGTTTGAGCTTTCACTCTCTCGTTGATCGTATTACTTTTGCGTGCGATAATACACTTCTTCTTTGTCTTCTTCAGTTCTTCTCTTTGCCGGCGTAAACGTCAGACGAACGCAAAACAGAACCCCGCCGCCCGGCTTGGGAAAATGGATTTCTGAGTTCAGTTCTTATATACTCTCGAATAAAAATCTCTCCGCCGCTAGAATTCACCAAAAAGCACGCTCTCACTGACGAGCAATAATACACGTAGCTCTGGGAAAGAAACTCTCGTTCGCGTGGTGTTCCGAGGAGCGTCAGTCAGAAGGCAATGTGAGGGCAGATTGTGAGCAGATTAATTGAAGCTTTTTTTGTTTAGGGTG
>Ga0209308_10000876_pt1 | contig 29528 bp, 27 predicted proteins | sample COGITO_mtgs_1204_3_FD_184806 | JGI IMG/M metagenome (GOLD analysis project Ga0209308, IMG submission 184806) | Pelagic marine microbial communities from North Sea - COGITO_mtgs_120405 (SPAdes) (version 2) | ecosystem: Environmental > Aquatic > Marine > Epipelagic ...
TTCAATCCATATTTAATTCCATAAAAGATACACCCAATCAAGAGGTATTAAATGAATATGTTGAGATATTAAAGGGTGAAATACATACATACAACCTTATATTATTTAATTCTCTTAACATGATTGTATCATTGGTAGAAGATGATATGATTACATTTTATGAAATCCATGAAATGTTTGACACTCTTAACATGTTTGATTCAAAACATGAAAAGGATGTATCACAAAAACTTACAAATATCGGAGATGGGTTAGAAAGTTTAATGTATGAAATTAGAGATATGGGAAATAAAATATCTAACTCGATTGAACAACTTAGTTATGTTACTGAAGAATCAACAAGGATGTTAAATAATAGTTTAGGAGAAATAAATTCATCATTAGACACAAATAATTTACTAACTATGATTCAAACTTATCAGACATATAAAATAAATAAGAATACAAAATCTTTGAGAGGGTAGTTTCTATAGGGTAAAAAATTGAGTTCGAATCGAAAATCGAATAGATAGAGTTTTCTGAAAAAAGTTTGGTTGGGTTTCCATTAAAATACCCCACCCCTCCTATATTTAAAAGATATTCTTCCATTCAAACTCGGAATTCTTTTCAGAGTTCTGAGGTATATTCCTTTGGTGTTTCTTTTCCCATTCTTTATATTCTGAAAATGGTATAAATGTTTTGTAACCTATTCTAATGATAGGGAGATTTCTATTATCAACCCAATCTCTAAAGGTGTATCTACTGATTCCCATTGTTTGTAGGAATTGTTTTTTCGGTATGTAATTAAGTGTATCGTTCATATTAATAAGTAAGGATTAAATCATCATTTCGAAAAGTTTTTTTTTATATCTATGGTGTTTTCTTAGTACTTAGTGGAATTCTACAGTGTATAGAGAAAAATGAGATTCGTGTTGTTTTTTTAATACAGTCTATAGGTGCCTTGGTATTCGTAGTTTTAAATTTTACAGGAAAGTTGGAGCAAAAAACCAGCTAAATCTTATCATGAACCTGGCTATGTTCTCCGTTGTTCCATAAGGTTAAGATATCAGTAGCTACATTGGCTCCACTACCTGCTGCTATGGCAAATTGGCTTCTGCATCCAGATAAGGTTCCGCAAACATAGACACCCTCAGTAACCAAATAATTTTCATTACTTAATTGAATTCTATTTTTGGATGCTTTTGCTCTTTGATGAGTTTCTAGATACGCTTCTAAACCTTTAATTAGAAATGGCTTTGCATAATTTAAGGCTAAAACAATGACTTGAGTCTTGTACTCTTTTTTATTGGTTTTTACGATATGAAAATCGTCTTGAATAGCAATAGAAATTACTTTTTCACCCTCAATTTGAGTAATATTTGGGTAATTTCTAGTCAATTGTTTTTTCCCCGCTGTCAATACATCAGTGCCAAGAGTTCCTGAAGGTAAACCAAGCACATTGTTAAAAAGAGCATTCTGAAGGTGGGAACTTCTTTGATGTATAATTACTCCTACTTTTTTATTAGCAGCATAGGGTTTTTTAAGTCCTGATCCAAGAACTAAAGCACATTGCATACCCGCAACACCACCTCCTATAATTAACGCGTCAAACATCGTTAAAAGAGGGCTTGAATATTAGCAGCAAATAATTTTACAGCAATGGCTAATAAAATAACTCCAAATATTTTTCGAATAATTTTAATCCCGTTAGCCCCAATGATACGCTCAATTTTTGGGGAGGTTTTTAAGACCACATAAATGACCACAACATTACATAGAACAGCAATAATAATATTTTCAATGAAGAATTCTGCCCGTAAAGATAAGAGCGTAGTAAGGCTTCCGGGTCCAGCAATTAAAGGGAATGCAAGAGGAAATACGGTAGCAGTTATGCTTTCCGAGTCTTCATCATCTTTATAAAGCGTAATTCCTAAAATCATTTCTAGTGCGATAAAAAAGAGAATAAATGATCCTGCTACGGCAAATGAATACACATCAATTCCTATCAATTCAAGTAAACTTTGTCCTAAAAAAAGAAATACCACCATAATAACACCAGCAATTAGTGATGCTTTTTCTGACTGAATATGGCCCACTTTTTTTCTTAAATCTATGATGATTGGAATATTCCCAACAATATCTATGACCGCAAATAACACCATGAATGCGGTAAATATTTCCTTAAAATTAAAATTCATAAGTAGTTGTTTAAAGTTGCAAAAGTAGAAAACTAACCGAATCAAAATGTAAAAAACAGAAAATATTTTATGCTATTTTTGCCAAATGTTTCAATTAGGAAAAACCATAGTATCAGAAGACATTATAGAGAAAGATTTTGCATGTAATCTTTCTAAATGCAAAGGAGAGTGTTGTGTTTCTGGAGTAGCAGGAGCTCCATTAGAAAAGGATGAAACAGCCATTTTAAAAGAAATTTACCCAAAACTTAAACCCTTTTTAAGACCAGAAGGGATAGAAGCGATAGAGAAACAAGGAACGTCTACAGTAAGTGGTCTAGGAGAATTAGAAACACCATTGGTTAACAATTCTGAATGTGCGTATCTTATTTTTAACGAAAACAAAATAGCATTTTGCGGAATAGAGGAAGCATATAACAAGGGAGTAGTTAACTGGAAAAAACCAATTTCTTGTCATTTGTATCCGGTTAGAGTGAAAGAATACAGTGAATTTTCTGCTGTAAATTATCATAAATGGGATATTTGTGATGATGCATGTTCATTGGGGAAAGAATTAAAAGTACCCGTATATAAGTTTGTAAAAGAAGCATTAATCAGAAAATTTGGAAATAACTGGTATTCAGAACTAGAAAAAGTAGCTAAAGGGGATAATGGGTAAGATTCATTTTTATGTACCTTTGCTATTATAAAAGTTAAAAAAAATCATGAAAAATTTTTTCCCCTTTTTGTTTGCCTTAATTTTAATTTCCTCGTGCGAAGAATCTGTTGAAATAACTGCTTCCACCACTTTTGTTGACAACGTAGAAGTGTCTATTCCGCAAAGTAATGGTACAGATGTTACTTATGACGAAACAACCACTCAAAATCTAACTGAATTAGTTTCTAATTATGACGATATTACAGATATCAACATAGATAGTTTAAGCTACACCTTTACAAATTTAACAGGAAATTCAAATGCGGTTATTACCTCTGCAACCGTAGAAATAAATGAAATCATAGTTGCTACAACTTCTAATCTAAACATAGAGCAAGAAGTTACAAATGAAACAGTAGTTGAAATTACAGATACTGCGTTATTAAATCAATTAGAAAACACATTTTTAACCAACAGTTCTGTATCTATTCGGTTTTATGGATCTGCAAGTACAGAAGAAGGAAGTGTAGATTTTAATGTGCAAGTTTCTATTGGCTTAACAGCAACTTTATAAAAAAAAAGTAATATCCTATTTATTTTTATAAACGAAATACATTTCTAACTATTAATTAGAAATGCGAAGAATTACGAGATTAAAAAATCTCAAATTTATCTGAAAAACCATAAAAATTTCTTAAAAAAGTAGTTTTTGTCAAGGAGTTTTTATTCATGCCATTTCCTTGTAATAAATTGTTTTTAAAATTCAAAAAAAAGTATTTATTATTTTTAATAACCTTGTTTTAAGAATGTCAATGACAACAAGGCTTTGTAAAAAACACGTACACCTAAAGTACTGTTATTTAATATGTTAACAAAAAATACAGAACTCGTTTTTTTTTGTCATGATTTTCATTTTGTTAAAAACTTAGTGGGTTTTGTGAATAAGTAGAGCTTTGTAATCATTCCTTTTTTTTCAATCTTTGTTAACCCCGATACAAGTATAAATTCCAATAATTAAGAAAACCTTAACATAAAATGTCTACACAAGAACCAATTTTAAAGCCAAATGATAACAGATTTGTGATTTTCCCTATTCAACATGATGATTTATGGGATTGGTACAAAAAACAACAAGCTTGTATATGGACAGCAGAAGAAATAGATCTATCAGAAGATGTGATAGATTGGAAAAATAAACTATCAGAAGACGAACGTTATTTCATCAAACATATCTTGGCATTTTTTGCAGCTTCTGACGGAATTGTGAATGAAAATTTAGCTGAAAATTTTGTAAACGAAGTTCAATATTCAGAGGCAAAATTCTTTTATGGATTTCAAATTATGATGGAAAATGTTCATTCAGAAACCTATTCTCTTTTAATTGATACCTATGTTAAGGATGAACAAGAAAAAGACAAGTTATTTAATGCTATAGAAACTTTTCCAGCAATTAAAAAGAAAGCAGAATGGGCTTTAAAATGGATAGAATCAGATTCTTTTGCAGAAAGATTAATTGCTTTTGCAGCTGTTGAGGGAATTTTCTTCTCTGGAGCTTTTTGTTCTATTTTTTGGTTAAAGAAAAGAGGGTTATTACCTGGACTTACATTTTCTAATGAATTAATTTCAAGAGATGAGGGAATGCATTGCGATTATGCAGTTCATTTACACAATCACCACATCGTTAATAAAGTTCCAAAAGAACGTATTAGAGAAATCATTGTAGACGCTTTAAATATTGAAAGAGAGTTTGTCACAGAGTCTTTGCCAGTAAGTTTAATTGGAATGAATGCAAAGTTAATGACTCAATACCTTGAGTTTGTGACGGATAGATTACTAGGAGAGTTCCATTGTGAAAACGAGTATAACTCTTCCAACCCCTTTGATTTTATGGAAATGATTTCTTTAGAAGGAAAAACTAATTTCTTCGAAAAAAGAGTATCAGAATACCAAAAAGCTGGAGTTAAATCCGGTGGGACAGGAAGCATCAGTTTTGATGCTGATTTCTAGGGATCTGTTCTAGAAAAAATAGTACCAAAAGTTATCTGGTACAAAACCAAATCAAAATAACACAATCGCTTTTGCGATTGCAACTAATTAAAAACAATAGCAGCATGTATGTAGTAAAAAGAGACGGCAAAAAAGAGCCAGTGATGTTCGACAAAATCACGGCCAGAGTAAGAAAAATGTGTTACGGTCTTAACAAAATTGTAGATCCAGTAAAGGTAGCCATGCGTGTTATAGAGGGCTTATATGATGGTGTTACTACTCCAGAATTAGACAGTTTAGCTGCTGAAATTGCTGCTACTATGACTACTGCACATCCAGATTATGCAAAACTAGCTGCAAGAATTGCTGTATCTAACTTACACAAAAACACCAAGAAATCTTTCTCTGAAACCATGGTGGATTTATACGAATATGTAAATCCAAGAACGGGTAAAAAAGCACCGTTGTTATCTGATGAAGTTTTTAAAATAATAACTGACAATGCAGAGAAATTAGATTCTACAATAATTTACAGTAGAGACTTTAATTATGATTTCTTTGGTTTTAAAACGCTTGAGCGTTCGTATCTATTAAAATTAAATGGAACCATCGTAGAAAGACCACAACACATGCTCATGCGTGTTTCTATAGGAATTCATTTAAATGATATTGATGAAGCAATTGCAACCTATGAGTTAATGAGTAAGAAGTTTTTTACTCATGCTACTCCTACCTTATTCAATGCTGGTACACCAAAACCACAAATGTCTTCATGTTTCTTATTACAAATGCAAGACGATAGTATAGATGGAATTTATGACACGCTAAAGCAAACGGCTAAAATATCTCAATCTGCTGGAGGAATAGGATTGTCTATTCATAACGTTCGTGCTACAGGGTCTTATATAAGAGGAACTAATGGTACTTCAAATGGAATTGTACCCATGTTAAAAGTTTTTAATGATACAGCTAGATACGTAGATCAGGGAGGTGGAAAAAGAAAAGGATCTTTTGCCATGTATATAGAACCTTGGCATGCTGATATTTTTGAATTCCTAGACTTGAAAAAAAATCACGGGAAAGAAGAAATGAGAGCTCGGGATTTATTCTATGCGATGTGGATGCCAGATTTATTTATGAAGCGTGTACAAGAGGATGGAAATTGGACGTTGATGTGTCCAAATGAGTGTCCACACTTATTTGATACTTATGGTGACGAATTTGAAAAACTATATGAAGGTTATGAAAAAGTAGGAAAAGGGAGAAAAACAATCAAAGCAAGAGAACTTTGGGAGAAAATTTTAGAATCTCAAATTGAAACGGGAACTCCTTACATGCTTTACAAAGATGCAGTCAATAGAAAATCAAATCACAAGAATTTAGGAACGATTCGTTCTTCAAATTTGTGTACAGAAATAATGGAATATACAGCAAACGATGAGGTGGCTGTATGTAATTTAGCTTCTATAGCTCTACCGATGTTCGTCAGCCAAAACGAGGCAGGAGAAAAATACTTTAATCATAAAAAATTATATGATGTAACTAAGAAAGTAATTAGAAACTTAGATACAGTTATTGATAGAAATTACTATCCAGTAAAAGAAGCAGAAAACTCCAACTTTAGACACAGGCCAGTTGGCTTAGGTGTTCAGGGTCTTGCAGATGCATTTATTATGCTTCGTCTGCCATTTACATCTGAAGCTGCAAAAAAATTAAATCAAGAGATTTTTGAGACCTTATACTTTGCTTCTGTTCAATCTTCTATGGAGATCGCCAAAGCCAAAGAACCGTATTCAACATTTAAGGGATCTCCAATGTCTGAGGGAGAATTCCAATACAACATGTGGGGAATTAATGATGAAGATCTAAGTGGAAATTGGGACTGGAAAAAATTACGTAAAAATGTAATTAAACATGGAGTTAGAAACTCGTTGTTAGTAGCTCCAATGCCAACAGCATCTACTTCTCAAATTCTTGGGAATAATGAAGCTTTTGAACCATATACTTCTAATATTTATACCAGACGTGTTCTTTCAGGTGAATTTATTGTCGTAAATAAGCACCTTTTAGAAGACTTGGTAGAGATGGAATTATGGGATAATAATATGAAAGAAGAGATCATGCGAGCAAACGGATCTATCCAACATATAGACAAAATTCCACAAGAATTAAAAGAATTATATAAGACTGTTTGGGAAATGAGCATGAAAGATATTATAGATATGGCTCGTCATAGAGGGTATTTTATAGATCAGTCACAATCCTTAAACTTATTTATGCAAGATGCAGATTTTGCAAAATTAACATCAATGCATTTCTACGCATGGAAATCTGGATTGAAAACAGGAATGTATTATTTAAGAACAAAATCTGCGGTGAATGCAATTCAGTTTACGCTTTCTAAAGAAAAGAAAGAAACAACTCAAGAGGAAGACGCACCGATGACGCCAGAAGAATTCAAAGCAATGGTAGAATCTTCAAAAAATGGAGGGCCAGATGATGATTGCTTAATGTGTGGTTCTTAGAAACTAGTTAATATTACAGGTTTAAAAAAGAATCTCAATCTAGTTGAGATTCTTTTTTTATATAAATCAACATCACAAGAATTATGATGAATTGGGAACAATTACTTTCTTTAAAACGGTTTGGAGACATTCAAAAACGTCCAAGAGCCAAACAAGATGAAACACGTTTGGGTTTTGAAGTAGATTTTGATAGAATCATATTCTCAGAGGCATTCAGAAGTTTACAAGATAAAACTCAGGTAATTCCACTTTCAGAAACAGATTTTGTTCACACTAGACTTACGCACAGTCTAGAAGTATCTGTAGTTGGAAGAACTCTAGGAAGAAGAGTTGGAAAAGTCTTACTAGAAAGACATCCAAATTTAGTAAAACTAGGATATACCTTTAATGATTTTGGAGCCATTGTTGCTGCAGCCTCTGTGATGCACGATATTGGAAACCCTCCATTTGGGCATTCTGGAGAAAAGGCAATAGGAGAATATTTTAAGACAGGTAAAGGAATTCAACACAAAAAAGAGTTAACGCCAAAGGAATATCAAGATTTAGTAGATTTTGAAGGGAATGCAAATGGGCTTAAAATTTTAACTGAAAATAGAGAAGGGATCTACGGAGGTTTGCGTCTCTCTTATGCCACACTTGGAGCATTTATCAAATACCCAAAAGAATCGTTACCAAAAAAACCTACAAGTCATATAGCAGACAAAAAGTATGGATGTTTTCAATCAGAAATAGAGTCTTTTTTAGATATAGTTGAAGATTTAGGGTTACTTAAAAAATCTAAAACAGATGATATTAGTTATCATAGACATCCATTAACTTTTTTAGTAGAGGCGGCAGATGATATCTGCTATACTATTATAGATTTTGAGGATGGAATTAATTTGGGCTTAATAGAAGAAGAATTTGCATTAGAGTATTTAATCAAATTAGTAAAAAACACCATCGACATAAAAAAATACCATTCATTAAAATTTAAAAAAGATAGGGTCAGCTATTTAAGAGCATTAGCTATTAATACCTTAATTAATGAAGCCGTTGATATTTTCTTAGCGAACGAATCTGCTATTTTAAAAGGCTCTTTTTCATCATCATTATTAGATAAATGTGCCTATGAAGCGCAAATTAACGACATTATAAATATTAGTGTTTCAAAAATATATAAGAGTCAAGAAGTAGTAGAAAAAGAAGTGGCTGGGTATAAAATCATAGCCGATTTATTAGACATTTTCGTAACTGCCATAAACAATCATCAAACAGGAACCTTATCTAATTATGACGCTCTACTACTTAATTTGCTTCCAAAAGAATTTATGATTAGTTCTGAATCTACGTATGAAAGAATCATGTCTATTTGCACGTATGTTTCAAGAATGTCAGATAGTTACGCTATTAGAATTCATAAAAAGATACAAGGAAGTATTATGTAATAAAAGGGATTAAAGCTAAGAGAATCAAAACATCTCTTAAGATAAACTTTGTATGACTTGTTTAATAGACGCTGAATCTATTCCATTTATTTTTTGTAATTCATCAATTGTTCCGTGCTCAATAAAATTGTCATTTATTCCTAAAATAGTTACGGAGTTTTTATAGCTGTGGTTGGCCATAAACTCTAGAATAGCTGAACCAACTCCACCTTTTTTTACACCGTCTTCAATGGTAATGATATGATGAAAGTTAGCACATATTTTATGAAGTAATTTTTCATCTAGAGGTTTTGCAAATCGAAGGTCATAATGAGCAACAGTAGGAAAATCTTCTAGCGCTTTGGTGCTATTTTTTGCAGTAGTTCCAATAGAGAGCACGGCAATATCTTTTCCTTCTTGCAAACAAACTCCTGTCCCTATTTCAATCGCTTCAAAAGGACCTTCCCAATTAATCATCAGACCTCTTCCTCTCGGATAACGAATAGCTATTGGAGCAGGAAGTCCTAATTGAGCGGTATATAAAATATTTCTAAGTTCTACTTCATTTCTTGGTGCAAAAACAACCATATTAGGAATTGCTCTCATGTAGGCTAGATCAAAAACTCCATGATGAGTTGCTCCATCTTCACCAACCAATCCAGCTCTATCTAAACAAAAAATAACTGGTAAATTTTGCAAGGCCACATCGTGTATTATTTGATCATATCCTCGCTGAATAAATGTAGAATAAATGGCACAAAAAGGCATCATTCCTTGGGTAGCCATCCCTGCTGCAAGTGTAACTGCATGTTGTTCGGCAATGCCAACATCAAAAGTACGCTTAGGAAACTTTTCTAACATTAATTTTAAAGAACTTCCAGTAAGCATAGCAGGAGTGATTCCAATAATTTTTTCATTTTGTGCTGCCAATTCAACAATGGTTTTTCCAAAAACATCTTGATATTTTGGAGGAGTAACCTCGGTACTTTTAGGAACTAATTCCCCTGTTTTAGCATCAAATTTCCCTGGAGCATGATATTTTACTTGATCTTTTTCTGCTAGATTTAATCCTTTCCCTTTGATGGTATTGATATGCAAGAATTTGGGACCTTTTTTATTTTTTAAACGGCTCAATTCTTTAAGTAACCCATCTAAATCATGGCCATCAATAGGTCCAGAATAATCAAAGTTGAGTGCTCGGATAATATTGTTTTTTGCTAATGATTTATCTGTTTTTACCTTTGTTAGATACTCCTTTAAGGCACCTACCGAAGGATCGATGCCAATGGCATTATCATTTAAAATAATTAGCAAATTAGCATCGCTTACACCAGCATGGTTCAGAGCTTCAAAAGCCATTCCGCTAGCAATAGAAGCATCACCAATGACAGCAATATGATGTTTTTTTAAGTCTCCTTTTAAAGAAGAAGCTATCGCCATTCCTAGAGCAGCAGAGATAGAGGTAGAAGAATGGCCAACACCAAAAGCATCATATGTGCTTTCAGTGATGTTGGGAAATCCTGAAATTCCATGAAGCTGTCTGTTTGTATCAAAAATAGCTTTCCTACCTGTTAAAATTTTGTGTCCGTAGGCCTGATGGCCTACATCCCAAATTAATAAATCATTGGGTGTATCAAACAAATAATGCAGTGCAATGGTTAATTCTACTACGCCAAGACTTGCTCCTAAATGACCTTGTTTAGCAGCAACGATATCTATGATAAATTCACGCAATTCTTTTGCCAATTTTGGCAATTGATCTGGAGTTAATTTTCTCAGATCTGAGGGGAATTGTATGGCGTCTAGTAAAGCATTCATCATCCTACAAAAATACAATTTTACAACTCAAAAGATATTTGTAATATTGAATAAATATTTTATGTAATGATACAACCTTTTGATGACACTTATTTTATGAAAAAAGCTCTACAGGAAGCAGAGTTAGCTTTTAATAAAAAAGAGGTACCTGTTGGGGCTGTGATTGTAATGAATGATAAAATTATTGCTAGAGCACACAATCTTACCGAAACACTTAACGATGTAACTGCACATGCAGAAATGCAGGCATTTACTGCAGCAGCTGATTTTCTAGGAGGCAAATACCTAAAAGACTGTATACTTTATGTAACCTTAGAGCCCTGTCAAATGTGTGCTGGAGCAAGTTATTGGACTCAAATTGGAAAGATTGTTTACGGTGCTTCTGAGCCTCAAAGGGGTTTTGTTAATTTACAAACAACACTTCACCCAAAAACAAAGGTAGTTAGTGGTATTTTAGAAGATGAATGCAGTCATTTAATGAAGCGATTTTTTATTGAACAACGTAATTTAAATTAGTGCTCTTTATCAACTCCTGCAATTTTTTGGTTGTAAGAGTGTGTGCCTAACACACAAACATATCAGTTAAACTTTTTTAATAACACTTGTAACTATTCCCCAAATTACAAAATCATTCTCTTCAGTGATTTTAATTATTGGGTAATTAGGATTTTCTGGTTGCAGCCACACCTCGCCATTCTTTACTTTTAATCGTTTTACAGTAAATTCACCATCCAAAAAACAGATAGCTATTTTGTTATTTTCAGGCTCGAGGCTCCTGTCAATAACCAATAAATCATTATCGTCTAAGCCAGCTCCAATCATAGATTGTCCATTTACTTTAGCAAAAAAAGTAGCTTCTTTGTTTGTAATTAGCTCTTCATCAAGAGAAATTCTTGTTTCCTTAAAATCATCTGCAGGAGATGGAAAACCAGCAGATATCCCAGTATCAATAAAAATAGCACCATTGCTATTGGATGTTTTTGGGGTAAAAAATTGAAGTTTTTTTATCATTTATTTTATGGTAATAATATCGTTTATTTTTGTGGTATACTTTGGAGATAAATGTTCTTGCTTCATCTTCCAAGTTCGTTGTAAATCTTGATTTGCTAATTTAATGGTGGCTGGGTTAAATTTTTTATTTAGATGATCTATGGCAGACATTAATGGTTTGTGTTTCGGATTTTCATGCAGAAATAAGTTTAACTGGTGGTTGTTAGTAGCAACAAGACCCGTAACAATAACTCCTGCTTTTTTATAATTGATTCCTTTTTTAAAAATTGTTTTTATTGCCTCTACAGCAGCTTTTGTAATGGTAAGGGTAGAATCTGTAGGGTATGAAAAAACAACAGTTTTTGACGCACTATGTTGTTCTGCTTTTTTTTTGTGACGATCACTCCTTAGCATCACGATAACCATATGACAACTAGATTTTTGTGCTCTTAATTTGGATGCGCATTGTGCTGCAAAAGTGGAAATCCTTTCTGTAATATTTTCAATATCTGAATAACTCTGTTCAAAACTTCTAGTAGTAGCAATAGATCGTTTTATTTCTTTTATTTCAAATCCAATAGTTGGAATTCCTTCTAAATCCTTTTTTAACCGCCATTCTGTAATAGAGAAATTACTGCGAACCCAATCATCGGATAATTGTGTAAAATCAAAAGCTGTTTTACACCCTTTTAAGAGCAATCTTTTTTCTAGACGATGGCCAATTCCCCATATATTTTTTACAGCGGTCCATTTTAAGGCCTTTAAGCGTTTTTCTTCAGAATCAATCACATAAACTCCACCAGTTTCTTTTGGGAATTTTCTTGCAATCTTGTTAGCAACTTTACAGAGCGCTTTAGTTGGAGCAATTCCAACACAAGTTGGTATTCCAGTCCATTTTAAAATTCGCTGTCGAATGCTCTTACCGTATTCATTAAAATTATATTGATCAAACCCTGTAAGATCAATAAACGCTTCATCGATACTGTATACTTCAACAGTTGGCGTAAACTGTTCTAGAATTGTCATAACTCTGGCGCTCATATCACCATATAACGGATAATTAGAAGATAAAATGGTAATATTATGATGCTTGCAGAAGTTTTTCCATTTAAAAATAGGAGCACCCATTGGTAAATTTAACGCCTTAGCTTCATCACTTCTAGCAATTACACAACCATCATTATTACTTAATATGGCAACAGGTTTTTTTTGTAAGCTAGGGTTAAATACCCGCTCACAGGAAGCATAAAAATTATTACAATCTACCAAAGCATACATATTTGTAAAGATACAAACAAGAAAGTATCAAAGATTATCAATGAGTTACTTATATTTGGGAAAACGATAAGAATTATGAACATCTTCGATATAGTGATAGCGGTTATTCTAATTATTGCTTTTGTAAGAGGCTTTATAAAAGGGTTTTTTGTTGAGATAGCTTCTTTAATAGCTTTAATTGGAGGTGTTTACGGAGCAATTCATTTTTCTTACTTTGCTGCAAATATTTTAAAAAAATATGTAGATTGGAGCGAGAATTACATCGCTTTAACAGCATTTGCAGTTACGTTTATAATCATTGTAATAGCAGTTTCCTCTTTAGGAAAAGTCTTAACAAAAATGGCAAATTTTGCAGCTCTTGGACTTATTAATAAAATATTTGGAGGGATCTTTGCTCTTTTAAAAAGTGGCGTAATTTTAAGTGTAGTTTTTGTCTTTATTGCTCGAGTAAATAGCACCATCCCTTTTATAGAAAAAGAGACCTTAGATACTTCTGTTTTGTATGCACCTGTAAAAGAAATTGTTCCTACGATATTTCCTCAAATTATTGAAGAGATTGATGAAAAGAAAGAGGGTTTTCAACAAAAATAAACGCCACAACTTACCTCAAAGTAATAAGTTATAGCGTTTAAAAAGTATCTCTTAAATTTATAAACTAAAAAAGATAGTTCCGGTAATTACTTAGGAGTCTTTATGGTCTTTTACCCATTGTAAGCAACTTTTAAAGTTCTCAAACACATACTCTTCAGAAATTAATTTAGGGATCATATTTACACGTTCTAACATATATCTTGGTTGCTTTTGAAGATCAACAAATAAGACATTTTTATTTGCCTTTTTTAAGTCTATAATACTGTCTTCTAGTGCATATAACCCAGATTGATCTATATATTGCATTCTATCCATACGGATGACAATGGTAGCTGCTGTATTTGGAATCTGTTTTGCAAGTTGTTGAAAATCACTTGTATAACCAAAAAATAATGGGCCTTTAATATGCTTGATGAAAATTTCATCACGTAATTTTTTTGTGATTCCAATTTCATCAGCCCAAGATTCTTCTTTTAAAGAAGTTACTTTAGATTGTTGCGCTGTTAAATCTCCAATTTTCTTCATAAACATTAAAGAAGCAATCACCAATCCAATACCTACAGCATATACTAAGTTCCAGAAGGTAGAAAGTAATAATACCACAATCATGATAATAACTTCTGAGCTTAATTTGACACCCGCAACTTTAATATCTCTTGGTAAATTAGGAATTGCCTTCAATCCTTTATAGTCCATAACACCAATTCCCACAGTCACTAAAATTCCTGCTAAGACAGCAGCTGGAATCTTCGAAGCAATAGGTCCTAAACCTAACAATATAATTAACAACATTAAGCCCGCAATCATACCTGATAGTTTTGTTTTTCCTCCAGAATTAATATTTACAACAGTACGTATAGTAGCTCCTGCACCTGGAATTCCTCCAAACACTGCTGCAATACTGTTACCAATTCCTTGCCCTACTAATTCTTTGTTAGGCTTGTGCTTTGTTTTCGTCATATTATCTGCAACTACAGAAGTTAACAATGAATCAATTGCTCCTAGCAGTGCCAAAGTTAATGCTGTAAATATATACGGGGTTAGACTGGAGAGACTAAACTCTGTGAAAATCCCCAAATTTGGAATAGGGAATCCTGTTGGAATTTCTTCAATTGGCCTGTAACTAAGACCAAAACCTACAGATATACCGGTCATTACCACTAATGCAACTAAAGTACTTGGAACAGCAGTTGTAATTCTTTTAAACCCATATATTATAAAAATGGTTCCTAGGGCTAAAATTAATTCTAACCAATTGATAAACTTCAAAGCTCTTGGAAGTACTTTTATTGTACCTAATACCCCCGAAGCTTCCTTAGAGGCAAGATTTTTACTTTCTTTAATAATATCAGCCTCTATAATACTTTCACCTTCTGATACAGCATTTTTAAAATCTTCTAATGTAAGAGTTTTTGTATCATTGTTGTTTTTAGTGTCTTTAAGATATCTATTTAAAACTACTTCTTCAACTTGTGTTTCAAATTGCTTCACAAATTCAACATCTTCTTTAGCATTATATCCTATAGAAGGTAAAATTTGAGTAACTAATATAATAACTCCAATTGCAGTCATAAATCCAGAAACCACTGGATAGGGGATATATCTAATATATTTTCCCAAACCAGCTGCTCCTAAACCAATTTGCATAAGACCAGACAGTAAGAAAACAGTTAAAATAATAGGCAATGCTTTCTCTACATCACCATTATTTGCTGCAATAATACCTGCAATTACGACCATACTTACAGCTGTCATTGGTGCTGTTGGACCAGAGATTTGTGTTGGTGTTCCACCAAAAAGAGCTGCAAAGAAACTAATAAATATAGCTCCGTATAATCCAGCATCTGGACCTAGTCCAGAAGATACACCAAAAGCAAGAGCTAATGGAAGTGCAACAATACCAGCGGTTATTCCACCAAAAAGATCGCCACGAACATTTGAAAATAGATTTTTCATATTTTATTATTAAAAGTTTATAAATGTGATGAGATTAATTTGATCTCTACTAGAGGTTTCAAAAATTTGATTCATATATCCAACTTCTAGTTTTATTCCTGAAGAAACCTTATACCCTAAACCTCCATAAACTCTATTTCTATCGTATACATTGGAGGATCCATTTAGGAAGATTTCATTGTAAGCGGATAGATAATATTTAGAGTCTTTAAAAGGAATATTTAGTCCTAAGAAATAACGAAAACGAGTTTTAAAATCACTGGCTACAAAACGCTGCTCAAAGCGATAACGATGTTGTAAACTAAGTTTTCCAATAGTGTGTTTTGTGATAAATTGCTGAAAAATCCGATGTTCTTCCACAGTAAATTTATCGTCTTCGTTTCCAGTATAGTTTTCAGAGTTAATGTATCCGTAACCAAGAAGTAAATTACTTTTTTCACCTACTTTATAACCCAGACCAGTTCTTAGTAATAACTGTTCTAAATTTCCAATAGTATTGTAATTTCTATACTGAATTTCATGGTGAAGGTTCCATTTGGAGTTTAGCTGCTTGCTTCCAATATAAACAAGCCAATTACCAGGACCGTTTTCTTGACTAAATCCTAAAAAAGGAACAGCTAAGAATGCTAGAATGATACTGAGTTTTTTCATGGAGTTTTTATTCATAAAATGTTACTGAACCATCTTTAATATCATACATGGCACCAACAATTTTAATTTCTCCTTGTTTTTCCATTTCTTCTAAAACAGGGCTTTGCTCTCTAATATTAGCTATGGTCATGTAAACATTTTTTTCTGCCACATTATTAACAAATTCAATGTTCCCAGAATTTCTTTTACTTGTATCAATAGGCTCTGATACTGCTTCAACAGCAGGTTTTAATTTATTGAGTAAAGTTGTTAAATTACCAAGTTTAGCGTCGTCACAAGCTCCTTTTACAGCTCCGCAAGCTGTGTGCCCTAAGACAACAATAACTTTAGTTCCAGCAAGTTTACACGTAAATTCCATGCTTCCTAGAATATCTTCATTTACAAAGTTTCCAGCAATTCTAATGCTAAAGACATCTCCAATCCCTTGGTCAAATACTAATTCTGCAGAAACTCTAGAATCTACACAGTGTAATATTGTAGCAAAAGGATATTGTCCCGAACTAGTGTCAGATACTTGATCCAATAAATTTCTATCTATTTCTTTATTTGTTTGAAACCGTTGATTTCCTTCTTTTAATATGTTAATGGCATTATCAGGAGAAATGGCTGCTTGTGTTTCTTTTGTAAGAGCTTTCATTATAGTTTGTTTAGTGTTAATCGAATAATAAATTTAAAGATGGTTCTATTTTTATAAAAATAAACCATATAAAGAGTTGGTAAAAAGGCTAGGCCTTTTTATTATATAAGAAATTTTTCAGGAGGTGGGCTATTCAGTTCTGTTAAACTAAAAGTATAGTTTCTTGAAAGGAATCGGATTCTTTTATTTTTCTCAAGATCTAAAACTGATCCGCCTTTATCGTCTATGAAGTATATTTTAACTTCTAAATCTTTCAGAGATTCGTTTCCTTTATTTTCTTCTTCTCCATAGTCAACTATTTCAGTTATTTCTAAATTGAACTCATGCAAATTGATAAATGTTGGCGAAACAATTGAAGCCAGAATTATTGTAGAGAAGAAGAAAGTTATAATAGCTTTACTCATATTAAAAATAAAAAACAAAGGTACAAAGTTGGGTGTAATTTTTTTAAGTTTATTTTAAAATTTGTGAATAATTTTTATTTCTTCGGTACTAATCCAACCAATTTTTCCATCAGCAATTCTAATTTTTTTCCAATTATCTACGCTATCTAAGACTAGTACTTTTGTGCCCTCATGAAGCGTGAAAATTTTATCACTATTCATAGTAGGAGCATTTTTAACCTCGCTTTTTTCACTAAATATAATGGCCTCCACTGTTGAATTTACATAAGAATATTCTTTTACTGTAAAAAAGGAGGTTACTAGTAATAAAAGAAAACTAATTATACTTGTAATAAAAAATAATCTTTTTTTGGATGGAGTGAATGAAAAGTAAAAAAGAAGAAAAAATAACGATCCAAGTATAGAAAAGATAACAGCAGAGAAAGCCCATTCGTTAAAAGATAATTTTTTAATAATGGTTGCATCTAGCTTCTGGAAAATTGTTAACGGAATTTCTTCAATATTATCTACAGTAAGTCTTTTAGCAAAGATTAAGTTTGTTTGAGCGTCTTCATTTAAAGGATCTAGAAGCAATGCCTTTTCATAATTAAAAATAGAAGCAGCTACTTGATTTAGTTTGTAATAACAATTTCCCAAATTATAATATAATTCAGAGGAAGAAAGACCAAGATCTTCTATTTTTTGATAGTGTATGATTGCTTCAGAATAGTGTTCTAATTTGTATTCCTCATTTCCTTTACTAAATAATTCTTCTGCTGTTTGTGAAAACAGATTCTGAGTTATGAAAACCAGTAAAATAAGTGTTTTTTTCATTTTACAATTGCTTGTCTATTTGTGTAATTACTAACTTTGCTTTTTCATAATCATCCTTCATTTCAACATCTGATACAGGAGAGTATCTTGCCATATCACAACTATTAAAAACTTGAATAAATGAGTTTATGTCATTGTTGTTAATCAATTTATTTTTTAATAGTTCAGTAATTTTTTCCTTGCTAATATCAGAAGTTTCAATACTAAGTTTGGCTTTTAAATAATTATGAAGTGCTTTTTCCAGCGCAACATAAAATGCCTCTTTTGTTCCTAATTGTTTTTTTGCTTCAGACAAATATTTTTTTGCCAATCGGTCAGCCTTACGCAACTTATTCCCTAAAACATCATTATTCCTTGCTTTATTTCTTTTCCCTATTGTAATTCCAAGAGGAATAAAAAGTAAAGGAAGTATTAAGAAGTAATAATAAAAGTCAGATGTGTAGAAATTTGACTTGTAAATAGGACTAAATGAACTGTTGGTTTGTATGTATCTAAAATTTGAGCCAGTAACTACAATATCTTTTTTTGAATTTATGGAGGTGTCGGAATCTGTAACTAATTCTTTACCTTCCAAAACATCTAAAAATAAATCCTCTGATTTTAAAGTCACATATTTTTTTTCAGTAAGATCAAAATATGAAAATTCAGTACTAGGAATTTTATATTTCCCTTTGTATTGAGGAACAACAGTATAATTCTTTGTTATGGAACCTCTAATTCCTCTTGAGCTTATTTTTATTTTTTCTTTTTGTTCAGGAGTAAATACCTCTAACTCAGAAGGGGTTTTTATTTCAGGCAACTCAAATAATTTTAAATTTCCTTTTCCTGTTACCTTCATTGAAATAGTTGCCGTCTCATTAGATTTCAAAATATCTTTACTAGAAGTAACAATAAAATTAAAATCTCCTACTGCACCATTAAAACTTTCTGGTTTATTAATTAATGGAAGTTCTTTAGACCGTACATATTTTTTTGCCGATGCAAAACTCCTGGTAATATTTCTAACAATTGGATTTCCAAAAAAATCACCTCTACCGGTTGGTACACCAATAACAATATCCATTTTTATTGGATCGATAGTAAGTTTTCCAGATTTTGTTGGTATTAAGAGTGCTTTTTGTAAAACAACATATCTGTATTGTTCCCCATTGTAGGTTCCGTTTTTGGTAGTTAATCCTCTTATTTTAATATCCTGATTCCAAAAACCATTGTATTGGGGAGATTCTGTGTATGAAAAGTCTCGTACACTAATATTTTGGCTTACATATAGTCTATACTCAACGTATATACCTTCACCTACATATGGATTAGATTTGGATATTTCGGCGACTAAATGAATATTTTGTTGAGCTATATAATTTGGGTCATTAGGATCTTTTGGAATTTCAACAGGGTCTAAAACAATAACTTTAATTGGTTTAGATTTTATTCTTTTTTCATTTAGTTTTATACTAGCAGCAGGGATTAAAAATTCTCCTTTTTTGAGAGGTTTTATAATGTAAGTATACGATTGAGAAAAACTTTCCTTTCCATTAATCCATGACTGGCTAATAGATTGGCTTGGGCCACTTACAATTTGGAAATTTTTAAAGTTTGGAGGAGTAAAATCATCCGCTCCTTGCTTATTGATCGTAAACTGAATTCTTACTCTTTGGTTGAGCCCTAGTTTATTTTTGCTTACTGAAGCAACTAGCTCTGGTGTTTGAGCATACATAGACGTGCTCAAAAGAATGCATAAGGTGAAAATGTAATAAATCTTCTTCATATTACTTTCTAACGATTGACAAATATAAAATTTACCAATCTTTTTCTTGTTTAATTTTTGAACCTTTAGCTTTTTTTGCGTTTAATTTTTTTTGTGTTTTCTTTTCTTCGTTTTTTAGACTTTCTAACAATTGTTTAATTTGTTCAGGAGTCATCTTGCCTTGTTGAGGTTTTTGTTTTTTCTTTTCATTGTTTTTTTGGTCCTTTTTTTTCTTCTGATCTCCGTCTTTATCGTTTTCTTTTTTTGGATCTTTTTTATCTTTATCGTCTCCCTCTTTTTTATCCTTGTCCTTGTTCTTGTCTTTGTTCTTGTCTTTGTTCTTGTCCTTGTCCTTGTTCTTGTCTTTATTTTTGTCTTTGTCTTTATTTTTTTCTTTTTCAAGAAGCTTTTGTGCAATAGCTAGATTATATCTAGTTTCATCATCATTTGGATTTTTACGAAGAGAATTTTTATAGGCATCTACTGCTCCTTGATAATTTTTTTCTTCCATCATAGCATTACCGATATTATGATAACCTTCAGCTTTCTCAAATGAATCCTCTGAGTTCTCAGTCAAAATTTTGTATTGAGGAATAGCTTCTTTAAAATTCTTTTCTTGAAATAATGAATTTCCCAAGTTGTAGGTTGCTTTTGTGTAGGAACTATTTTTTTCTAGTGCTTTTTTGTATGAAATAGTGGCATCTGCATATTTTTTTTGGTTGTAGAGTTTATTTCCCTCTCTAACTAACTTTCTAGCCTCTCTTTGAAGTGAAATAGAATCTTTTTGGGAATACATAACCAAAGAAGACAGCATCATTAAAATAAATACAGATATTGATATGAGTTTCTTCATCTAGTTAATTTAATTTTTCGTTAAATAAATCTACTTTTTTTAGCCATTTGGTTTTCTTGTCTAGGAAAAAAACATCTATTAGTAAAAATAATATACCAATTCCTAAAAACCATTGAAATTGATCTTTATAGTCCGAGAATTGTTTGGTTTCAAATGCCGTTTTTTGTGCATTACCAATAATTTCCTCAATTGCTTTTACAGGTTTGTCAGTTAAATTACCATCAATATAAACTCCATTAGCGGCATCAGCAACACCTTTTAAAAGTACCGGATTACGTTTTGTTAAAACAGTTTCTCCCTTGTATTTTTTATATCCTATTAACGAACCATTTATCTTCATAGGAATAGGAGCCCCTTTCTCAGTTCCTACTCCTATGGTGTACACTTTAATTCCATCATTAGAAATATTTTGTGCGATTTGTTTTGTTTCTTCTTGATGATCTTCTCCATCAGAGATAATAATTAAAAAACGATTTGTTTGGTCATCGTTGTTGTAGTATGTTTTGGCTAAATCTAACGCATCATTAATTGCTGTCCCCTGGCTAGATACTAAATCTGGATTTGCACTCTGGAGAAACATTTTAGCAGCACCATGATCGGTTGTAATTGGTAAAAGTGGATATGCATTTCCAGCATAAATGATAATACCTATACGATCACTTCCTAATTTATCAATAATTTTAGAAATAATTTGTTTTGATTTTTCTAGTCTGTTTGGCGCAATGTCTTCTGCTAACATACTCTTAGACACATCTAGTGCAAAAACAACATCTACACCTTCTCTTTTTACTGTTTTCAGCTTAGTCCCTATTTTAGGATTAACCAAAGCTAGAATTAAGAATGAAATCCCTATCAAGAAGAATGAAAGTTTAAGAATGGATTTAAAAACAGAAATATTAGGCGCAAGTTTAGATAATAGCTCTGAAGACGCAAATTTCTTTTGAGTGCTTTTTTTCCATAAAGACACTAAAAGAAAGATCACAATAATTACTGGAATTATTGCAAATAGGTAAAAGTATATTGGTTCTTCTAGTCTGTATAACATTATATAAAACTTCTAAAAAGGGTGTTTTTTAATATAAATTCTAACAACAATAATCCTCCTGCGAAAAATAATAAATACCTATATTTTTCTTGATAGTTGTAATATTTAAACTCTTCAATTTTTGTTTTTTCTAGCGTATCAATTTCGTCATAAATTTCTTGAAGCTCAGAATTGTCTGTGGCTCTAAAATATTGACCTTGAGTTTCACTAGCTATAAACTGCAACAATTCTTCGTCTATCTCTACTTGTTGTTTTCGGAACTGTAATCTTCCTCTAGCATCTTTGCTAAAAGGGAAATCAGCCATACCATTAGTTCCAATTCCTACAGTATAAACCTTTATGTTTAATTCTTTTGCAAGTTCAGTAGCTGTCTTCGGATCTACAAAACCAGAATTATTAACCCCGTCTGTTAGTAAAATAATAACTTTACTCTTGGCTTCACTTTCTTTCAACCTATTTACTGCAGAGCCTAACCCCATTCCTATGGCCGTACCTCCTTCTAGTTGCCCCCATTTAATTTCAGAAATTGTTCTTTTAGTAATACTCTTATCACTTGTAATAGGGGTTTGAGTAAAACTTTCACCAGCATACACAACTATTCCTATACGATCATTAGGTCTTCTATTTACAAAATTAGTAGCTACTACTTTTAGAGCTTCTAACCTGTTAGGCTTCAAATCTCTTGCAAGCATACTAGCAGATACATCAATGGCCATTACAATATCGATTCCTCTGTTAGCTTTTACTTTTGTGCTTACGGCAACATTTCTTGGTCTGGCTAGTGCAATTATTAGAAGAGTAAGAGCGATTAATCTAATGATGGGTAACAAAGGTTTTAATTTAGGCAAAAAACTAGATGTTTTATTAAAACCCTTTAGACTAGAAACGGTTAGTGTTGCTGTTTCTTTTTTTCTGACAAGAAAAAACCAGGTGGCTATGAACGGAATTAACGTTAGCAGCCACAAGAACTCAGGGTTGTTAAATTCAAAGTTATTCCAATTCATCATTCTCAGCTTCTTCTATTATTACGGGTTTTAAATCATTTAAAATATTTTCTGCATCTTTTCTGTCATCCTCAATTTCGTGAGAAAGCGGCGTCGATTTCGCAAATTTCACTAAATCAGCTTCACTTAAAAGAGAATTTAATTTTCTTGTAGTTTCTTTATCAATTTGTAAAGTCTTAGAATTATCTAAATTAGATAGCGCTTCAATTAGTTCTTGTGTGGTAATTTCTAGTGCAGGTATTTTTAGTTCTTTTTCAATAAAATCTCTGATAATCTCGGTGAGCTCACTATAATATTTTTTGATCTGATTATTTTGCCAAAGCAATTTATTGTCAAGCTTTTGAAGCTTCTCAATAGCCTCATCATAAGGAGGAATCTGAACAATAGGCTCTTCTTGATTAGTAATTGGTTTTTTTCTGTAAACAAAATAATAGACAAAAACAGCGATCAGGATTAAAATTAGAATTACCCAGATAATATAAGGTTTAAAGTCATCGTAGACCAATGGTTCGCTTTGAATAGCCTTGATTGGAAATAATTTTTGTTTGGTTGTATCTATGGCAATGGTGGCTACATTAATCAAAATAGAATCTGTAATATAAGCTCTATTCTTAATGTATATCTGTTGAGATGGAATATAAAATGCACCACTATCAAACCCAGTCATTACATATTTTTTGATTAAAACATTCTTTAATGTATCAATCTCAATATCATTTACAACTTCTAAATTTTTTAAATTTTCAATCTTTTTAGGTAAAATTACATTAGCAGTATCGTTTATGTTGATTTGATACATAAACTGTTCACCAATTCTTATGTTGGTAGTGTCAGATTTAACAACAACCTTCTGCGGAAAAGCCAGGTATGAAATCAGTGAAAAAAATAAAAAAATTCTAGTGCTCATGTTTTTTATTTTCCTTTGTGTTTAAAGTATCCTAATAATTTTTTCACATAGTCTTCATCCACTCTTGTATCTATGGTTCCTGAGCCGCTTTTCTTAAAAGTTGTTTTAAAATAGTTAGACATCTTAATTGCTGATGTTTTATAATTGTTTCTAATCTTTTTTGAAGCAGTGTTTACAAGTTGTACAGTGTTTGTTTCCGAATCTATCATAGGAACTAGTCCAAGGTTTGGGATCTCTTCGTCATGTTTGTCATACACACGAATACCTGTGATATCGTGTTTGTTTCCTACAATTTTTAGAGTTCTTTCATAATCATTATCCATAAAATCAGATAACATGAAAACGATGGCCTTTTTCTTCATTACATTAGACAGAAATTTAAAAGCTTCGGCAATATCAGTGTTGTTGCTCTCAGGTGTAAATTCTATTAATTCTCGAATAATTCTTAGTACATGACTTTTGCCTTTTTTAGGGGGAATAAATAATTCTATCTGGTCAGAAAAAAGAATCAATCCAACTTTATCATTATTTTGAATAGCAGAAAAAGCTAGTGTAGCAGAAATTTCTGTAATGGTATCTTTTTTAAATTGTTCTGAAGTTCCGAAATTCTCAGAACCAGAGACATCTACCATTAACATCATTGTAAGCTCTCTTTCCTCTTCAAAAACTTTAATAAAGGGTTCGTTATATCGAGCAGTAACATTCCAATCTATTGCCCTAACATCATCTCCAAATTGATAAGCTCTAACTTCAGAAAAAGTCATACCTCTGCCCTTAAAAGTAGAATGATATTCTCCTCCAAAAATATGATCAGACAATCGTCTTGTCTTTACTTCTATTTTCCGTACTTTTTTTAGTATTTCCTTAGTGTCCATGGCTTAAGTAATCTTTTCAAAAAACGCCCTTTGATGGCTTCAATAAAAAAAGTATAATTTTAAGGAACTTCTATTTCATTAATGATTGAATTGATAATATCTACCGATGAAATATTTTCTGCTTCTGCTTCATAGGTTATTCCTATTCTATGTCGCAAGACATCATAGACAATAGCCCTAACGTCCTCAGGAATTACATATCCTCTTCTTTTTATAAAAGCATAACATTTAGCAGCTTTTGCAAGATTAATACTCCCCCTAGGCGATGCTCCAAAACTAATAAGTGGTTTTAGTTGAGAAAGATTGTAACGTTCTGGATATCTGGTGGCGAAAATAATATCAAGTATATATTTTTCAATTTTTTCATCCATGTAGACTTCATTAGCAGCCTCTCTAGCCTTTATTATTTGATCAATTGAAACCACAGGATTAATGGTAGTAAAATTACCATTTAAGTTTTGCCTCATAATAGTTTGTTCATCAGATAACTTAGGATAATCTATAACAGTTTTTAACATAAATCTATCTACTTGTGCTTCAGGGAGGGGATAAGTTCCTTCTTGCTCAACTGGGTTTTGAGTTGCCATAACTAAAAAGGGTTGATCAAGATTAAAAGTACTATCACCAATTGTTATTTGTCTCTCTTGCATTGCTTCTAACAGCGCAGATTGCACCTTTGCAGGGGCTCTATTTATTTCATCTGCAAGTACAAAATTTGCAAAAATTGGACCTTTCTTAATAGAAAAATCATTTTCTTTCATATTATAAATCATCGTACCTACTACGTCAGCGGGTAATAAATCAGGTGTAAATTGAACTCTACTAAACGATCCCTGCACAGCTTTAGAAAGGGAATTAATAGCTAATGTTTTTGCTAAACCAGGAACTCCCTCAAGTAAAATATGTCCATTGCCTAATAATCCAATTAGCAATCGCTCTATCATGTCTTTTTGTCCTACAATAACTTTGTTCATTTCTGCAGTAAGTATGTCTACAAAAGCACTTTCACGCTCTATTTTTTCGTTAATTGACCTAATGTCTACGTCCATTTTATTATTGGTTATTTACTATTAAAAAATTGAAATCAAAACTACACTATTCGATTTTTTTTCATTGTTAAAAATTGGTTAAAGGTAGTGTATACAAGCCTTTTTTTGTTTTTAAATTACAATTTTAAAAAAAATGTAGTTTAAAATAAGTCATTAAAGCGTATGTTTTTTTGTTTTTAACAAAAAAAAAGGTAACATTTGCGTTTATTATCAATCAATAACACTTATATGAAACAAAATAACTTTTTAAAATTTTTTACGGTAGTGTTTTTATTTGTTGGTGCTGTCTCAATCAGTGCTCAAACAGTGAAAGGAAAAGTAACTGATTCAAGCGGGGAGGCTTTATCATTTATGAATGTCGTAGAAAAAGGAACCACAAATGGTACTAGTACCGATGAAAATGGAGAATTTTCGTTGAACGTACAGAAATTACCAACAACAATTTCTGTATCCTCTCTAGGATTCAAAACTGTTGAAAAAAATATATCTGACACAAGTTATGTTACAATTGTTTTGGAGGAAGATAATCTTTCATTAGATGAAGTTGTATTAGTAGGATCTAGAAATAAAAATAGAACTGTGGCTAATACTCCAGTTCCAGTTGATGTAATCGATGTTACAGAACTAATCAGTTCAGGACCTCAAGTATCAGTAAATGATATCTTAAATTATGTAGCACCTTCATTTACATCTACTTCACAAACTGTTTCTGACGGTACTGATCACATTGATCCTGCAGCCTTAAGAGGTTTAGGACCAGATCAGGTGTTAGTGTTGGTAAATGGAAAAAGAAGACACAGTACTTCATTAGTAAATGTAAATAGTACTGTTGGTAGAGGTAGCGTTGGAACAGATATGAATGCTATCCCAGCTTTTTCAATTAAAAGAATAGAAATTTTAAAAGACGGTGCAGCAGCACAATATGGTAGTGATGCCATAGCTGGTGTTATCAATATCGTATTAAAAAATAGTGAAGGATTAGAATTTCAAGTAAACCAAGGATCAAATTGGGGAGATCAAACAAACAACCAAAGTGGTGGTATGGACGGTGAGAGCTTTCAATTTGATGTGAATTACGGAATTCCTTTAGATGACAAGGGTAGTTTTATCAATTTCACAGGATCTATGTCTACAAGAGCTCCATCATTTAGAGCTGGTGCTGAAGGATTTACTGGTCAAATATTTGATGCAAGTAATTCAGTAGAATGGGTAGGTTTAAATAGTGGATATGGTTCAGATATCACTCAATATTCTTTAGCTCAAATTCAAACATTTGCGCAAGGAGTTACTTATTTCCCTTTTTCATTAAAGAATCAAATTAATGCAGCTTCTTCAATTGATGAGTTAAGAGGTTTATTAAACTTCAATACATCAGAAGACGAATTAGCAACAAGAGGTCTTACAAGACAAGACTTTAGTATGAGAGTTGGGCAATCTAGATTAAGAAATGGTAAGTTCATGGCAAATATGGAATTACAACTTAACGATGACTTTAGCTTTTATGCTTTTGGAGGAATAAGTCACAGAAGAGGAAATGCTGCAGGTTTTTACAGAAGACCAGCACAATCAAGAGCTTTTACAGGATTGTATCCTGCAGGAATGCTTCCAGAGATAAATTCAATTGTAAATGATGAATCTATTTCAGTTGGTATTAAAGGAAAGCAAGGAGACTGGGATATTGATTTTAGCAACACTTACGGTAAAAACTCTTTTGATTTCAATATAGGAAATTCAAGTAACGCAAGTTTACAGCAAGCATCACCGTTAGAAGTGTACGCTGGAGGATTTTCTTTTGCACAAAACACAACCAATTTAGATTTAACAAAATTCTATGACGATGTAATGTCTGGATTAAACGTTGCAATTGGTTCTGAGTACAGAATGGAAGCGTATGATATTTTTGCAGGACAAGAAGAATCATGGGCAACATATGACGTCAATGGAGATATCTGGGATGGAAGTGCTGATACACAAGTAGTAGATTTCTTTGGTAGATCTAGAGCTGGTGGAATTCAAGTTTTTCCAGGTTTTAGACCAGCTAACGAAAGAAATGCAACTAGAAATAGTTATGCTTTTTATGGAGATTTAGAATTAGATGTTAACAAGAACTTATTCCTTTCTGGAGCAGTTAGATATGAAAACTACAGTGATTTTGGATCTACTTTCAACTGGAAGTTAGCAGGTATTGTTAAACTAAGTGATAATGTTAATCTAAGAGCAGCTGCAAGTACAGGTTTTAGAGCTCCATCTTTAGCTCAGTTAAATTTTAACACCATCAGTACAAACTTTATATCAGGAGTTCCTTACGAAGTTGGAACTTTTTCAAATGATAGTCAAATTGCTGGAGCATTAGGAATTCCTCAACTAAAACAAGAAGAATCATTTAGTGCAAGTTTTGGTATTACTGCCAAAATACCAGATGCTAATCTTAGCTTAACTGTAGATGGATTTTTTACAGGGATAGATGATAGAGTTGTTTTAACTGGAAACTTTGACATTCCTGACGGAATTGTTACTGGAGCAGAATCTGCTCGTTTCTTTGCTAATGCAATTGATACAGAAACAAAAGGATTTGATGTGGTTATATCTCACAAAGCATCTATTTCAGATTTGACTTTCTCAAGTGATTTAGCAGTAACCTACGCTTTTACACAAAGAGTAGACGAAATTAACTCATCTAGTGTATTAGCTTCACAAGCAGGTACTTATTTTGGTGAAAGAGAATCGTATTTCTTAGAAAAAGCTACACCTAGAATTAAAGCTAACTTAGGACATATGTTACGAGGAGATAAATGGAATTTCTTTTTAAGAAACTCATTTTTTGGAGCTGTAACAAATCCTGATACAACACCAAGTTCAACTATTAATGACACTGCTGTTCCTATTCATCCAGAATTTGGAGCTAAAGTTTTAACTGACATGTCTTTTGGATATGATGTATCAGAAAATTTAACGTTAACTGTAGGATCTAGTAATATATTTAATGTATTCCCAGACGCAAGTCCATCTAACTTAACAAGTGGTAATAACTTTATATACCCACGTGTTACTTCTCAGTTTGGAATTAATGGTAGAACAGTTTTTGCTAGATTAAAATTTAAATTATAAAATACAAACTAATAGAATATGAAAAATATTAAATATTTAGCACTATTATTATTCTCCATCACACTTTTAATTTCGTGTGGTCAGGATGAAGTAGATAGTGTAACAAACCCTGGAGTTTTAACTCCTACGAGTGAAATAAATCTTGGATTTACAGATTCAAATGGAGGTCAGTTAGTGTTAGAAAGTGGTGGTGAAGCGATTACTTTTGTAATTGGATTGAGTTCAAACCCATTACCTGTAGCTACCGTTATAACCTTAGGAGCTTCTTCATCTGATGGAACTGTAGATGGTGCAAGTTATCCAGAAACTGTTACCATTCCTGCTGGAGATACTTCAGTAGATGTTGTTGTTAGTTTTGCTGATGACGGTGTGCCAGAAGGTACAGATGTAGAAACGTTTACTATCGAAATTTTAGACGCAGACTTTGGCGGTAATAGTGATTACTATTTAACACCAGGAGAAATTAAAAGAACAATAGATGTTACAGACTCATTTCCTTTTTCTGTTGTTACTGAAGTAGGTCCTTTAGAAATGGTTTTTTATTGGGATGGATTTAGTGATTTAGATTGTGGTTTATTTTCTGTAGCTACAGGAGGGTTAATTGATTTAAGTCAAAATTATGATCAAGATCCTGAATATTTAACCCTTCCTGCTGGAGCTCCTGATGGAGTATACATTTTTCAAATAGCACCATGGTCTGTAGCAAGTTCTGCTATTGACTGGTTACTTGAGTTAGAAGTGGTATCTCACCCAACACAAACTGTTTATCCATTTAGTGGTAAACTATTAAATGCGGGAGGCTTTTATTCTGATATAAGAGACACTATAGAAATCACAAAGTCTACAGACGGAAGTGAAGTAACGTATACCATTATTCAATATTAAAACATACACAAATGAAACATATATATAAATTAAGTATTGTATTATTAGCTGTTTTTACATTCGTTGGATGTAATGTAGACGATGATGATGCAGTATCAGTATTACCTCAAAAACTGATTACAGCTTCTTTAGCTAATCAAGGAGATATTATTGGTATTCCAGATAATGCAACTAGTTATGACTTAGTCATTA
>Ga0209308_10000878_pt1 | contig 29423 bp, 44 predicted proteins | sample COGITO_mtgs_1204_3_FD_184806 | JGI IMG/M metagenome (GOLD analysis project Ga0209308, IMG submission 184806) | Pelagic marine microbial communities from North Sea - COGITO_mtgs_120405 (SPAdes) (version 2) | ecosystem: Environmental > Aquatic > Marine > Epipelagic ...
AATGAGAGGTGGTAAAGTTCGAGTGGTAGAATCTGTTAGATACGCGGAGGCAGTATAATGAGAGACTTAACTGGTAAGATTTGTGAAATCGATTATGTCGGTTCGAGTGTGAGAGTTCTTGGTAAGATTACTCAGTCGCGGTATACTTCTGCTACTGGTGTGACGCACCACTTTGAGTTCCTTACTCCGTTTAGATGGGAACAAAATGGGTGTGAAATTTTTCGAGACGTTGGTGAGGGTTCTTGTACCGACGATAACATGGTCGTAAAAGTATGGGAGGCAGCGTAATGAGTGAAGTAAGATTTGAAACATTCTCTGGTAGGAAATTTGGTACCGTAGTTGAGGCTTTTGAAGACGGTGGTTTTGCCGTGAAGAGAAAACCAAACCGGGATCCAGGCTTTCCTAATCATAAAACGGAATACGTTGTATTCGCGAAAGAAGTTACCCCAATCAAAGCAAGGAAAACATCATAATGTTCAAAAGTAGAACCTGTGGATTAACCGTAATCAATTTGGATGGGCCTGAAGGGAACTCTTTTGTTCTCTTGGGTTACGCCAGAAAACTTGCGAGACAAGTCGGTTTAGATTCCGAACGTGTTCATATTGAAATGACGGCAGGTGATTATAGTCATCTTGTCAGGACATTTGATAAGTATTTTGGGGATGTTGTTAGTTTAGAAACAAATAAACCAGAACTTCTGGATTATGCATAAATAAACGAAAAAGAGGGCCCTACTATGGCTATTGAAAAAATGAAAGTTGTGAATGAGAAATTCGCTGCGAGGCTCGACAAGGGAAATATGATCGAGTTACCTTGGCAAGTCATTCGCGATCTCAAGTTAGAAAAGCACGACCTGGTCGAGTTTGAATTTTGCCTCATCTCTGACGATGATGGCGATTGTGATGGATTTACTGTAAAGAAAAAGGTGAGTTAAATGAATATGATGGTTAAATTGGAAGCGTTAAACGAAATCATTTCGGATCTTCAGGTCCAGGTTAAGCCTCAGGCTACTGGTCATATCCGTACTGCGATTTCAGTACTCGAAACCGAGCGGGATAATCTAAAGGAGACTATTTCAGTTAAAGTAGCATGATCAATGATGAAGAATTCTCTACGCGGGAATCTTGTCAAACAGCAATTGAAAGCAGGACAACACATCTACGTGCAATGGTAACAAAGATGACCCAAGACAGGGTTGGTCGAGGATATCAAATCACTATGACAGATGCTGCAAATTTACAAAGCGAGATTACAGCCTTACAGCTAAAATTACTCTCACTTTAAAAATGGATTTATATTATGGAAATTTTGAAAGAAGTAACTGTTTGGGACGATGAAACCCTTAATAAAAACAACGGCATTTATTGGGTAAACCAAGCCGGCAATCTCGTAGCCTTCCAGCCTCCCGGCGGGACTAAAAAGACATTTACCAATCCTCTAAAGCAATTCTCTAAATCTCGCAGAAAGTTTATCAAAATAACTGAACCCGTATGAGCAAAGATAAAATCAATGCCTTCAAAGAGGCAGTAGTCGATACCCTTATCGGCATGGCAATTAATGCTCCAATCAATTTTTTATTAGTAGCCATGGCATTTCAATTAGATTGGTCTGCTCTTTCCACCAGTCTACTTCTTACTGGTACGTTTACAGTTCTAGCGTTGATTCGGAAAACGGTAATTCGGCTTTACTTCAAAAAGCGAGAAAGTGAAAGTTTTTCATAATCTCTTCAGAGTTATTTCATTTTGTCTAAATAAATCTACCGGCTCAGAAAAAAGAGCCAAAATCAATAAGGAGAAAACATGAAAAATTTAAAATTATTAGCGGTATTGGTTATGTGTTCAATTGGAATGTCTGCTCAAGCTCTTGAGTTAGGCGGTTCAGTTTCTTTGGGGAGCAATTACATTTTTCGTGGTGCGTCTCAGAATGCAGGCAATCCTGCTGCATCTGGTGAAGTACGTTTAACTCATAATGGATTCCTTGCATCGGTCTGGGCTAGTCAAGTAGACTACGGAACAGAACTCGAGGTAGAATATGATCTTATGGTAGCAAAAATGTTCCGTAAAGGTGACTTTAAAGTTGCTGTCGGTTACATTGACTATAACTATTCTTCATTCGATACACTGATGGATTTCGAAGAATCTGCCTCTGACGTTGAAGAAGTTGCTTTCATGGTCGGTTACAAAGCTCTCACTGGTCGTTTCTATAAAGGCCTTGATGACGCTCCCGATTACATGGAGCTTGCAGTAGATGTATTCGGTGTTGCTGACTTTACTGTTGGCGATTATGATACTGTAGGACATCACTACATGGTCTCTAAAACTGTTGAAGTAGAAGGTATTGATGTGACCTTTGGTTATCGTCAATTCTTTGCAGAAGATGATATATCAGATGAGAAATCTGCTGTATTAACAATCACAAAGAACTTCTAAAATCATCTCAGGGCCCTTCGGGGCCCTTTTCCTATATAAGTATATTATGGCATACTCAGAGCAAGTATTAGATCATTACGAAAACCCACGCAATGTGGGTCGGTTTAATGACGAAGATGAAGACATTGGCACAGGCATGGTCGGTGCACCTGCTTGTGGTGATGTAATGCGTTTACAAATAAAGGTATCCGAAGATGGAATTATCCAAGATGCTAGGTTTAAAACCTACGGATGCGGAAGTGCTATCGCTTCTTCCAGCCTCCTTACCGAATGGGTTAAAGGTCGCAGTCTTGACGAAGCTGGGAGTATTACCAACTCCCACATCGCTGAAGAACTCGCCTTACCTCCGGTCAAAATCCACTGTAGTGTCCTTGCAGAAGATGCGATCAAAGCTGCGATAAAGGACTATAGAGATAAACATGATAACGTTGACGCAGTCAGCATCTGACCACATAATCAACTATATCAAACAACGTGGTAAAGGTATCGGCATCCGAGTTGGGGTAAAAACCACGGGTTGTTCAGGATGGGCATATGTCGTAGAACCCGTTGACGTAGCAGATGAGTTTGATAATCGGTTCACTGATAAAGGTATCGATATCTACGTTGATTCAAAAAGTTTAACATATATTGATGGTAGTGAAATGGATTATGTAACGAAAGGCCTGAACGAAGGCATTCAATTTAAGAACCCTAAAGTCAAAGCAGAATGCGGCTGCGGCGAAAGCTTTTCTGTCGTATAAATAACTCTATCCTCTACCACTTTAAATTCAGGAACGTATAATGGCACAATGGAATAGAGATACACAAAGTTTCCTTCAAAAAGATACTACCCACCCGGGTCGAGAAGATTTTACCGGCGTTACTATAGCTGATCGATTTGGTTCAATCACTGATTGGCGTCCAGATTTTACCTCAAAGAATCGACTCAAGATGTCTGCGCCAGCAACGGTATTTTGGAATTCATTTAGTGCGTTTGCTGATAACGATACCTTTGTCACAACGACTTCAGGTGACGGAAAGGCCTATATTAATAACGACGCTACTGTACCAGAAGACTTTGATCCAATCAGTCCAGGTACAGATCAGGTTCTTGAAAAGTCAGTTATCCTTCGAGTCTCAACGGCTGGAGATAAAGTAATTCGTCAAAGCAGACGAGTCATTCCTTATATCCCAGGCAAAGAACAATTCGTTTCATTAGCATGTCGATTTGCTCCACCAACAGAATTCATTCGTCGACGCATTGGGATGTTCGATGAAGAGAATGGAATGTTCTTTGAAGACGATGGTGAAAATTATTATGTAGTACTTCGTAAAAATGGAGTTGAAACAGTTCGAGTTGCTCGTGAAAACTGGAATGGCGATAAATTAAACGGTGTTGGTAGAAGTGGTATTCTTTTCGATTCCACTAAGCAGCAATTGCTCGGTATCGAATACGAGTGGTATGGAACTGGTATGGTTCGTTTTGGTTATGTAATCGATAATGAACTTCATGCTATCCACACAATCTATAACGCAAATAATACTGTAGGTACTTGGACAAAGACACCTAATCTGCCACTTCGGTTTGAACATGAAGCATTGCCAGGTTGGGTCGGTGGCCCTCAGTATCTCTATCAATCTTCATCCTCTGTTATTGCTGAAGGGGGCATCGAAGATCTTGGTGTATTGAATAATTCAATTTCTGGTTTAAATACTACGACAACGCCTCCTACAATGTCTGTCGCTGGGACTAATCTATCAGTAGCTAATACATTCTTTCCTTTGTTGAGCATCAGACTTAAAGATGCGACACTCGATTCTTTTGTATCACCTCAGGCATTTCAAATCTTCACAAAAGATAATGCAGATTGTTATTTTGTGATTGTAAGAAACCCAACACTTACGGGTGCTGTGTTTAATATTGCTGATAATGATTGGATTGGTGCTGAGATTGATGATCAGGCAACCGCTGTGGATTTTGACATTACTGATGTAATATATTCAGGCTTTTTCCCCGGTAGCTCATCAACACCTATTTCATTACCTATTTCTGCACAACTCCAACTTGGACGTACATTTGCTAACCCAGGGGCACCAGATTTTGGAAATCTAACCTCTGATGTGATTACCATATGTGCAGCATGTCGTGGTGCAACTACTCAGGCATTTGCTTCATTGACTTGGTTAGAACAGCCGTAATGTACACATATGACTTATCTGTGATTGGTCCTTTGGGTAGGACATGGTGGACTGATCGAGGCTTAGAACCTCGCTATGACTGTGCAGGTGGTAGACTTCACGCGTATGATGTGGTTGTCGAAAATGGGCCTGCACTCCAAGAATATCCTATAGCTGTAATGGATCAATTCTCATGGTCAAAATTAAACATTTGGTTTCTACAATTACAAACTGAAGAAATACTAACTTTAGCAGAATTACTTGATAATTTTGTCGAGGCAACAAATACGGAAATTGGCTGGGTACTTGTTGACGGCGCTCGACAAGAAGTTGATTATCCTACTGCCGGCGAGATCTAATTTATATAAATAGATATTGAATAACTTTGTAAATGATATGGTTGAATGAAATGCGATTTTTACTCTTTACTATTGGGCTTTGTTTTATTGTTTTTGCAAATGCGGAAGAAACTACAGCACCGATTACGCCGGATGATACAATTCGGACTGAATCAATAACTGATAGTACAGTGAATTCAAATTCGAATCAGACGACTACACTAAAGTCGCCTCCCGCATCGGCGATCACGCCAACAATAAACACGTCCAATTCTGATCTTTGTACATTTGGTGTAGCTGGGGCTATCCAAACGCAGATACTTGGTATCTCGACCGGAACCCAGGTAACAGATGAAAACTGCGAGCGACTAAAGCTTTCTAAAACCCTGTTTGATATGGGTATGAAGGTTGCAGCAGTTTCTACATTATGCCAAGATCGTCGTGTATTTGATGCTATGATGATGGCGGGTACTCCCTGTCCTTATGATGGCAAAATCGGACCCGACGCGAAATCAGCATGGGCATTAGACGAAAGTCAAAAGCCTTTGTTAAACAAAGACAAGGAGGGAATAAGCGATGGCACGAAGACACTACTGGGTGGCGCTGGTGTTGCTGCTCTGCTCCTCTTACTCTTACTCTGAACACGTCGATCTAAGTCCTCAGTACGGTACAACAAGTAATGCAGCTAGTCGTGGTTATGATTGGGTCATGCAAAATGTACTGCCCCAACAAGCCGGACTCCTAGTCAACCAAGTAGCATATCGCTACACTACTGTAAAAGAACAAACAGATCAGATGGTAGTCCATGTCCAAAACGAGAATGCTCGTGGGCCTGGTTACATCTTTCGCGACTCTACAGATTGGACAGGATTGCCAGGCAATACTTTAACTAAGGTCGTGCCCATAGTCAATGGCATTGACATTTCTTATTGGGGTCGAGGTTCTATAGAGGTTGAAGGTACTGGATCGGTACAATCACCTGAAGTATTTTACACATATACATACGATCCGTGTTTTGATCCACAAACGAATATAGAATGCCCTGGTTATATCGATCCATTTGTGGTTGAATTGACCGAGGTAGAAGTAGTAGATCCACTCGATGATGATAACGTACAAAACGAGCTGGATCGTAAGACAAATTTACGTCAACAAAAAGAAGACGAGAAAGAAAAAGCCAGAAAGAAAGCTCTGGCTGAAGACAAGATTGACCAACTTTTGGAACAGATCTTAGGCGTTGCTGATTCTAGTGAGTTCTCTTTAGAACAAATACTCTTACATCAGCAATTGATGAACCTAGGTGGTCTGCCCATAAGTTATCAAAGAGCTCTAGTTGGTGGAGATTATTCCGAAGGAGTGGTCTTGAAGGATGCGAGGCTCCCCAACAATTCTAGAGGATTGAGAGTAGGTATGGCGCAAGAATTATTGCATCAGGAAATGATTATGCTACAATATGCCAAGTAAAACACTTTTTTAAAGGGAGAACTTAAATGTTCAATAAAACACTTATATCATGCGTTGCGTTTGTGTCCTTTTCGTTTTCGGCTATGGCAACAGAGATTCCCGTTACTGGTAACGTGGCCTCTAAATGCGTTGTGACACAAGACACACCCGGGGTTTTTGGTAACCCAGATCCATCTACGTTGAGTACTGACCCAACGAATGGTGGAATCGATCCGGTAGTTAGATACGACGTGATACAGGCAAGCTTTTATATGGCTCGCATTAGTGCACCGAATTCTTTCTCGGATAGCCCGGCTTTATCAGATACGGTTGTTTGGACTACTTCAGTCTCAACTGATCAGGTATCTGACGCCTCCATGTCAGCTTACGATACCGCTAAGGTAGAGTACGATAATGTAACAGAGGTTGATTTAACTGTTGCAGGTTCAACTTGGTTCAAGGTTGAAGCAGAGGCTGATTATGGCTTTGATAAGGCTTTTCCGGGCGGAAGTTACCAAGCTTCTGTGGTCGCGGAATGCATCGCAATTTAAAGGAAACAAAGGATCTTACAAATGCGTTATATTATGCTTATACTATTATTAGGAATTTGTGGGTTGAAGAATGTTTCAGCCCATGAATTTCTTCCAACCTACCCTAGGTTGACATTATCATATGTTCCAGGTATTCTGCAAACGCAGATGGAACTTTTTAATAGACGAGAAGATATTCAATATTATGAATACAGTGTGTGGTCGAAGGACTTTGAATCAAAGGTTCCTTTTGCCACAAATGAGAAGATTCAAAGAATTGGTTATCTTGAAAAGAAAGTTATTGACATATACATTCGTGCTAAAGATAAAGATCGCGCAGTGTATATTTGCTCTAAGAGCAAAATACTTAAACAGGATGTGTCTCGAACCACGATGGCTTCAAGGATATGTTCTAAGATAAAAGATTAAATTAATTATGAGAATCTTTGTAATTGTAATATTGATAAGTGTGGCTTTTAATGTTAGAGGCGAATCGAGTTCATTGAACTTGGCTCTGCCAAACACAGCAAGTAGCTATGCATCGGATCGTGTAAGGGCTGGCCAGTTAGAATGTCAGAATGCTATTGGTGGGGCAACCACTATGGAATTCGGAGTTGTTGGCATCATTAATCAGAATGGCCCTTACGATAATGTATACGGGAGTAATACTTACGTAAGTCCCGATGGGTGGGATCAAAATGGTTTGGTAAAAGATGTTGGTGTTTATGCCAAGATCACCATTCCATTAGATAAACCTAAAGAGCGTATGAATTGTAATGCACTCTTTAAACTTGAACTTGAACGACGACGTTTGGAAATCCAGAAACTTCAACAAGAAGTCGCTAATTTGAGAGCTCTCAAATTTGAAGACGACGAAATGTAAAAGGATAGAGGACAATGGCAGAAGTTGAATTTGGAGGCATGACCTTCAAAGGCGGGAAGATGATGATTCTTCTCACTGCATTAAGTACTCTGGGTGGAGCCAGTTGGGGAGTCTTTGAGTTTTATAAAGACTATATGGATATGAAAGAAATCATCCAGAATATAGATGTGGGTGCGATAGAAGCACGGAATAATGTTATCGAAACAAAACTTGATGAGGCAATCGATTATTCAAGAAGCATTAAAAACGATTTGAGAGATGACTTCAATCGAATGGAAAAAAATGTAGACAGAATCGAAGACCAAAATCGAGAAATGCAAGATAAGGTTAAAGATATGATTGACCGTGCAACGGAACGATTTGATACCAAGAGAGAAAGTCTATCGACTGATACTCGATTGCAAATTGAAGCGTTAGATGACCGTCTTAACAAAAAGATTCAACAGGTGCTTGACAATCCTCTAGCCGATTAACGGAAGGAGTAAGTCATGCGGGTTAAAGTAACGTTTCATAACGGGTATTCACTCGTTGGTGATTTAGAGGTTGGAGGTGACGAAACCATCTTAGGCGATGTATTAAACGACAGACGAAAGTTTATCGAAATTGCAAGACCAAACGGTGCGTTGCTTCACATGAACAAAGAGGCGGTTGCCTATATCGTTAAAGAGGCAGATTAACATGAATAATGTAATCGAGCTTTACGACAGTATAGGAAGATTTCACGATAATGCTAGATTGATCGATGTAGAACCAGAGGTAGTCAATGAACAGGTTCGTAGTCATGACTATCAAAAGGATATGGCATTGGTTTGTTCTTTTGGTCTTAACGTGGGATTTATAATAGGACTCTTTGTATTTTTATAATAGGTGAATTGTATGATTGAAAGTAAAATAGTTAAAGTATGTTTACAATTGATTGATGGTTCCCGTTGGGTAGATTGCGAAGTTTTTCTACCTACGGGAGACCGTTTATCAGACGTGATGAATGATGAAAGAAATTTCTTGCCACTCAAGAGAGCTGGTAAAGATCAAATTATATCAAAGGGTCAAATAGCTTTTATTAACGAGGTGTAAATTATAAATGAAAGTTAAGGTACTATTTCATGATGGTACTGCTATGTTTGGAAAATTGATAGGGGACGAAATAGAATGTTTAAAGCCAGCACAAGCATTAGATTGGATAATGAACAACAACAATGATTTTATCTACGTCGAAGATTGGATCTCGGCTCAGCACGTTCAGGTAAATAAGAACGGGATAGAGTCAATAGTTCTCGACGATTATTAACACAAAATTAACACAAAATTAACCAGACCTTTACTGTATTAATACCTCTTATTGAATAGATACACTTTTAATAAAGGAGTTAGTAATGAAAAAGAACTGGAAAGAAACTCTATTACTCGTACTGTTCATTGGGTCAGTGTTTATGATGTTAAGTCTAGACATCAAAGCCGCGCCCTATGTGGAATGGAAGAACGAATACGAACTCAAAGAGTGGACTCACACTAAAACAACCAACCATTTCCGTGTTGGTTATAAAACAGACGACAACCTTTATTTTGAGATTGGCCCTATGACTGATGGCCATTCTTATGAAGCAGGCTACAAGTTCAAGTTTGATGCTGTAACAGTTAAAGGTAAACTGGAGACCAAGGACACTGGAAATGCTAAGACCAAGGTTGAGACTGAAGTAAGATACACGTTCTAGTCATAAATACTATCTTTGTCTATTGGTAGGTAATTTTGAAAGAATACAGTCAAACTTATAAAGAAGAACATCAAAACAAAGAGTATCGGTTCCGTCTCACAAGTCAAGTAGAAGAGATGATCCAGGCTTATCACAATGATCCCACAGATATTTGGATTAATTCGTTTGGTGGTTGTAGATCTAATTGGATCTGCGATTTGCTTAATGATCAATACAATACTCGATGTAAAGGATACCAAATAAAAGGTGCTCATGCTTTAAGGCCCCAAGATGTTCCGGTTCAGATGGGCATATTTTGTTACGTTGAGGATCTTGGTGTGGCTTTATCTTCGTCGGACGCCCATCTCGAAACAACTTGGCATGTCTACGAAAAAATGTTAGAATCGAAACATAATGACCGACTTGATTATGACATGGACAAATATTTAGATTTGATCGATCAGCAAATAGACAATTGGACAACCAATCCCCACTTTCCGGTATTGATTCTGAATACCGATACTATGGCAAATAAAGAGACATATGATCTCTTTTTGAGCTTATTCAATGTCGAAGATCTGCCGATGCGACAACGACGAACCAAAAGGATGAACAGAAGCTTCAGGCCTTGGTCTCGTAAAATCAATAAAATAAATAAAAAGCTACGGGCTCTACCCAATTGGGAAATCCGAATGCCTTATAATACATTCATCAAAAATAAGCACGTTCTTATTCCAAAATAATCTAAACAAAGTGTTGACTTTTTGATAGAACCTGATAGAATGGTACTATAAATCAGAGGAGACAACGCGATGATAAACCGAATTGAGTGTAGTCGTGACGAAGACGACGGCAAACTCACCATCCGAATGTTCGAAGAATCTAGTGGCCTTGTAGGTGTCGCTAAGACGGCCCTTGCGGCAAAACATATCTTTGATACTTACGGCGGCCCTGCCTCGACGATTCATGGCGTAGTGCCCGAATCACACGACAACTTTTGGTCAAAAATTTGCAATTTATTGTAAAAAAGTGTTGACAAAGTTGCTTTTATTTGTTATAATGTTATTTTTATTGAAGGATTTATAATGTATAGTTTGATCAAAAATGCCAATACCAATATGACGTCTTTTCAAGGTCGGCTTAAGGCTCGTTATTCGGACCTCGTGGAAATATTCGGTGAGCCTACCTACGATACTCCGAGTGGAGACAATAAGGTCAGCACTGAGTGGAATATGAAATTCATCGACGAAACAGAAAATTCTCGTGAGATCGAAGCTACGATCTATGACTGGAAAGAATATGACGAAGGGTTTCGATGTCGCAACGATGTTCCTTATGATTGGCACATTGGCGGTCGTGACCCTAGAGCATTCTATGCTGTACGTGAATTTTTTGAATCAAACTTCGAGGCCGCTTAATTATGATGACTTTTCTACCCGAATATAATGGTACCTCCTGCGACAATTCAGGTGCTCCAATGGAGAAAGCCACGGGTCACTTTGCTCGTGGAGCGACCGGACGTGTTTGTCTCGTTATGGTCACTGAATTCGAGGGCCACAAGATCTCTACTCTTGATGAGATAGAAGACTGGGCTCACTCGGTACCCGGTGGCTATCTGGATTATTAAACATGAATGTATTCGTACTAGACGAGTCGCCAGAAGAGTCAGCTCAACAACAATGTGATAAACATATCCCCAAAATGGTGGTGGAATCAGGACAAATGCTTTCTACTGCCCATCGTATGGTGGATGGTGAGCGACGCCAAGAGCGTAATAAAAATGGACGGATGGTTACTACCTATACCTTACCAGATCGTCGAGAAACGATATTATACAAAGCAGTGCACTATAACCATCCTTGTACCGTCTGGACTCGAGAGTCTGACTTGAATTATCGTTGGCATTACCGCCACTTCATAGCTCTGTGTGATGAATATACCCATAGGTATGGTAGAGTACACAAGACAGACAGGAAACTACGAGAAGCTCTCGCACAACCACCCCTCAATATCCCCCGTTTTGGGAAACGTACTCCCTTTCCATTAGCCATGGGCTCTAACCCCGAATGTATGTTTCCCGAAGACCCCATAAAATCCTATCGATTGTTCTATCAGACCAAGCAAGATCGCTTCAAAATGGTCTGGACCCGACGTGAAAAACCGGAATGGTTTAATTACAAAAAAGTGTTGACATTTGGTTAAAAGTATGTTATGATAACATCATACAAAATTGGAATGACGATTATGAAAGAAAGAAAACTTGATAAAGCGATCCCACATGGTGGCTATGATCGACGCCGGCGACCTATTAATCTGAACGATGAATTTTCAGATCTCGAAGAGTCAATGATGACTGGAGTTCGAACTTTAGCTTTCTGTGCCTTGTCAGTTGTCTGGATCTTTATGTTAGCGGACATTTTAGGATGAGCTACGAACTCCAATTTTTTGCAGTAGCGCTCACATTCACTGGCCTTGGTTGGTACTTCGGTTGTCAATGGATGGCAAAGAGAATGGCAACTTTCACTGTTAACTCACTGATCGCAGATGGATTTCTCAGATATCGGCTCGATGACAATGGTGAAACTGAAATCTTGAAATGGAATTATGATATGAATGATGAAGATTTCGACAACCTATTAACTAAACTTAAAAATTTAAAGGTAAAGGACGATGAGTAAGATCGGTGATTGGGTCCTTGAAATGCAAGAAGCAGCCTTAGAAATGACGCAGATAGAATTCTGCCGCAAATTTGGTACCCAGAATAATTTTATTTGGGAATATATGAATGAGTCATTGACTTGAAAAAAATCTGGACCATTTGGAAGTTCACTATTGGTTCCTTCTCTGATGAGAAAACAGAACCATATGACAATTATATAACTGTATTCAGAACATTAATTGTCTTGGTGAACTTTATAACGTGCTTCTTTATTATGGCTAATGTAGTTCATAATTGGTAGTACAACCCCCCGCAGTGAGAGAGGATACAAGAGACGAATCTCAGCTGTTTATTAATAGAAAATAAAAGGAAACAAAAAAATGAACATGAACCTTCCCGTTGCATTTACAATGCAGATACAAAAAAATTACGTATTCTACCCCAAACCGATGAAAATCAGAGACTTTATTTTATGGGCACCGAATATCGATATGACTCCAGAAGGACAACGACTAGAAACAGCCCCTAAATTAGAAGGCGATTCTACACCTTCCAAGGCTCAAGGCATCATACATTCAATCCTTTGTGGTATGGATCTGGGTAGCATTATTCTTAGTGAAACCCCAGATAAGAGCTTGTTCTGTGAATCTGTCGATGGCGGCCATCGTAAGCGTTATATTATTGCTTTCGTTCGAGGAGAGTTTAAGTGCTTTTTCCGAGGCCTAAAATTCGGAGAGCTTCCTCTAGAGGATCAAGAGAAATTCTTGGAAAGGACTCTCAACTTCATCATCTACCAAGGTCTTGAACCTGCAGATAATGCCTTCATCTTCCAATCAGTAAATAAATCTACTGATGTAAATCACCAAGAGAACTTGAACGCGTATAATGTGATTCCGGTGGCCAAGGTGATTCGAGAAGTGGTTCGACCTGTGCCTGGAGTTGGAAATACATATCACGAATTATTCGAGTTTTTTCAAAGACCGAATAGTGCACCAAGATTTAAATATCTACAGTTTGATAATCATCGGTTGCGTATCGATGAAATGGTTGCAAGAATCTTTTATCGTTATTATGACGGTGGTGGTGTAGGTGTGTGCGAACGTAGCCATCTTGAAGCGATGTATCAAGAATATCCTAGTCAAGAGAAGATGGACGAATTGGCCAAAAAGGTAAGGACTTTATTAAATCACATTTGCGCGATGGCTGTCATCCGAAAACGTTTCTCGGGTGGGGGCCTCACATTACGTGAATTTAGAATCTTTGAAAGGCTGTATATGCATATCGAATCTAAATTTGGTAAATTCCGTGTCATAGACAATGATGTATACTATCAAGCGGTGATGAAGGCCTATTCTGACTTTGATAAGCCTTATGATGACCAGCCTGATGAACTGAAAGAAACATCACCATTTAACAGCCAAAAGACTATAGGCAAACAGTTTAATGATTCTCTCAATGAATACGACACTGTTAAACATGCCATGTTCCCTGTCGAACAATTATTGAAACGAATGGATTTGTCTACACTGATTCGAGACATAGACAATAAGAGAATGTACACCCATAAAGAAAGAGACACGAAACTACGAGAGCAAGGATATATTTGTGCAATCGATGGTAAACCTCTTACACTAGTTGATGGTGAAGCAGGACATATCATCTCTCATGCTAACGGTGGTCGCACCGTCTATTCTAATATGGCTATGATCCGAAAGGAATATAACCGAGAGATGGGTACTCTGTCGATTATGGAATATTGTCAATTGAAAAAAATCACTCCGGCATTACCTTCAATGGTGACTGCATGAATGGAAATCCATATTCATACGAAGTGGTGGTACATGATAAAATCGACGACGACGTTATCGATATTGAACCACTTGCAACGTATTATTTCGACACCGACTCTGGAGCCGAAACATTCAAACGTGGCATAATCCGACAGGGTCGTGTTGCAAAAATTAACAAAATTAATCTTAACAATCTATAGGAACTATATTATGTCAGGTATTATTATCCCATCCAGTCCAGAAGATCGAAAGCGAATCAAAGCATGCATGGAAGAGGTTTCCAACGCATTCACTCGTGTTGAAGGGGAAAAAGATTTCATCAAAGAGGCAATTCAGTCTCTATCTGAAGAAGTTGATATTCCTAAAAAGGTCTTGAACAAAATGGCTCAGATCTTCCATAAACAAAATATGGCAGAAGTCACTGGTGAATTTGCAGATATCTCAGAGTTGTATGATATTGTAATGTCTGTAAAATAAAGTCCTAAACAGCAGATAAAAAAAGGGTGGCATCTCTGCCACCCTAAATTTTAACTTACCTCGTCCTACTTCTGTAGGATTCTTATTCTTAGAACAAGTTAGAGATAATAACCTTACGATAGTACTCGTTAGATTCTGCACCCAGTGCACCGCTACCTACAGCAGCACCACCAGCGAAGGGGTTAGCTACCATGCCGTAACGAGTCTTGAAGCCGATCTTAGGTTGGAACGAATTCTCACCAATGGCGCGAACCATTTGGAGAGGGACGTATGGGCAATAGAATACACCAGCATCAAATGCAGATGAACCCTTATAACCAACAACCATGTAGTTAGCACCAGCATAGGGATCGATGTATACACGGAAACGACCGTTCAATACACCAGCGAAAGTATTACCAGTATCGTCAACAGACAATGCATTACCATTCAGAGCAGGCGTGTAATCTAACATACCAGCCATCTGAAGAGCAGAAGCAACATCAGAAGAACAAATAACCATGTTACCCTTACCGCGACGAGTAGCTTTAGCAATTGCGTTAGCTTCTTGTTCGATTTGGAACATCAGGCCCTTGAACTTCTCAACTGACCAACGACCGTTAGCATCGACGTCAAGGTCGAATGTACCAGTAGTAGCAGTACCAGCGGCACCAACTTTAGCAACCTTGTGAACTGTACGAACAACTTCACGATTGATTTCCGCGAGGATCTCACCTTGAAGAATGTTAGCCAATTCTGTTTCAGCGTCCAAACCATGAACAGCTTTAAGGTCTTGTGCCAATTCAGTGGTGTATTCTGCTTTCAGAGCACGGCTCATTGCAGTAACACTAACTTTCTCGATTGAGAAAGACATCTGGGCAATATCGCCAGCATCAGTTGCAGCTTCTTGAGCAGCAGTTGTTTTACCAAGGCCAGACTCGACTCCAGTTGCTCCACCAGTTGTTCCAGCCTCAGTGCTACCGGCACCTGAGAAATCAGTATCAGCTTCACCATAGAAGGCTTCGGGGCCAGCATTAGGTGTGCCATACTTGGAACGCATTGCGAAGATCAAACCAGTAGGTCCAGTCATTGGTTGAACACCACAGATGTCATAAGCCATCATGTTGGGCATTGCGCGACGTACTAATGAAATCAGTACAGGATCATAACCAGCAACAGGTGAAGCAGCAGCACTAGAAAAACCAGCAGCGCCTGCAGAAGCAGGGTCTGTGTTTAAGTTAGGTGCAGTACCTTCTGACAGTAATGATGTCATGTTTGCAGAAAGATCACCAGTTTCGGCAAGTGCACGCTCCGTATTCTCAAGAATGGTAGCGGTTACTGCTTTACGATGACTATCTGCGATCGGTGAAAAAGATTCGTGCTCTAAGATTGGGCCCCACTTTTCCACAAGTTTTTGATAGTTTGACATGTATCTATCTCCTTGTTTAAATTGTTTACAAATGTTACTATGAAAATTATTTATAAAAACCTAATTTTATCGTCACTTATTGTTTGTTTTTTCTTGCGTTGAGTGCCTCGACAAGAGCGTTCACTGAAGTATATTCTGAGGATGCAACTACAGGAGCAGCTGTCTCTTCAGTAATAATTTCTTCTTCATCACCATGGACATCAGTCTGTGCAGGAGCTTCTGCAAAGAAAGATTCTTTGATGGTCTTGAGGTTTTCACTATATTCCTCAAGGTCCTTCTTATTAAGGTTTCCAGCAAGTACCTTAAACCTTTCAACTTCGAGTTCAGTCAAACCTTCGACAACAACATCAAAAGCCTTTTCAGCATGATATTCGTCGATCTTCGCTTGAAGTTCAATATTTGTATTTACAAGCTCGTTAGAAGACTCTTTAAGGCCTTCAATCTCAGTTTCGAGATCAGCGACTACATCATGAGTTTCCTCATTGATGTCAACGTTGTGATCTTCGAAAAGTGACTTGAGACCAGTCATGAAAGACTCTGCCATTTCGACCTTGATTCCGGCCTCAATTGCAATTTCGTTTTCTTCCATCCATTGTTCAACGACGTAATCGAGATACTTATCAAGATTCTCAACAATCGTGGACACCTGCTCTTCAAGCGACGCTTGATTTTGTGTTTCGAGGGATTCAGTGAGGCTTTCAGTTAATTCAGCCACCTTCTTCTCTACATGCTCAGATACAGCTGCTTCAAAAACAACTGTTACCTTATTTTTAAACTCATCAGAAAATTCTTCGCCTTCGAACAGAGAAGCAACAGAAGTATCAACTTCAACAACTTCCTCTACAACCTCTTCGGTAGTAGATTCAGTGGCTTCTTCAACCTGAACAGGCGCATCTTCTTGGGCTGCAACAATTTGCTCTTCTGCAGCAATTTGATTTTCGTCTGCCATTTGATTCTCCTTTTAGTAAATTATAAATTAATTGCAAAAAGTATCACTTATTTATAATAAATTAACCTTTAAGGCCTGAAATGAATTTTTCCAGCATCCTTGCAGCAGTCATTTCATCAATTCTTTTTACAACCTTTTTATATTGTTTTTCAACTTCTTCGACCACCTCTTCTAATACTTCTTCAATCGGTTGACGAGCAACCCAATGTCCCGAAGCGATATCGTAAAAGTATTCAACGTTTTCCATAACACCGTTAACAAATGCTTTCGGTGCAGATGGATCGGTTACAATATCTACGGTGGCGAGGTGAAAGTCTTCTTGGACCTCCATTGCACCTTCTTTTGAAGCCTTAACGGATCCAAGACCACGTGTAGAAACACCAATCTTAACTCCTTCGTCGATGAAAGTTTTTACAATCTCACCCATAGGAGTTGATAGGATTTTTGCTTTACCATGGAAATCAGACTTTACCTGAGTCATTTCCGTGATTAAGTGTGAAACACGATCACCATTAATGGTAGGGCCATCGGGATGTCCCAACTCACCAAGAGCTCTCTTTGTTTCAATATATTCTTTATTGTATCGCGTCATTTCTTTAGCGAGGACAGATTCGGGGTAAATACGACCATTGCGGTTTTTGATATTCCCCTGCATGAAAATACCTTCGATGAAATAGGATTTCTTCCCTTCATCATTAGCTTCTGTTAAGACAGAACACTCTTCTGTGATTTCTGTAATTAGTCGCATAAGTTAAACCTTTCCTTTAAGAATTATTTATAATTAAATTTTTTTTAGACTCTGTAAGCAATCTGGACTGCCAATGCGCCGGAACCAGAAACTGCAACAGTATCCGAGTAATCTTTTTCTATGATACAAACATCACCCGCTTTTAAAGTAAAAGTTCCATTTACTGTTCCGACAATTGTCACAACCACATCAGCAGCATTAACTGTAGGATTATACAAGCGAACCAGTCGTGCATTACCCACAGTATCGGCTACAGTTAAGGTAACTTCTGCACCTATTGGTCGAATATATTTACCAGCCATTACTTATTCCTTTTTGACAAAACACCCGACACGATAGATTCTTTTTTCTGTTTCTTGTCTTTTAGCTTAGGGTTGACAGGACCAAACTTATCTCGCATTGGAGTAGAAGACCCGTACTCTTCAATGTCGGTTTCTTCATTATCTGCTTTCCAGTTCTTTTCGATGTAATTATAGAACTCTTTTTCTTTCTCGCCTTCCAATTCAGCTGGTGAACTGACGCCAAATTTCTTTAAAGTTGCTTTGAAGAATTTGGTATATTCTTCTTTGTCACCTTCATCAATTTCTGATTCGAATTTTTCTAACCTTGATGGAGACTTAGAATCTTCAGACATAGCTGCTTCGAATAACTCGTCTAAACTTTCTTCGTCTTCTTCTACCTCTTCACCAATTGATTTCAATTCGCCCTGGGCATATGCATAGAGGGATTTGATTGAGGCATGAGCTTCGGCCAATTTATTCTGATACCACTCTTCGGGGTCACCAGAATTCTTGACGTACTCTGAAATCTCATCGGCAGCAAAAGAGATAAAGGAAAGTTGCTTTTCCATCATTGGAATTTCTTCTTCTGCGGACTCTTCTACCTCTTTATCAGCAAGTTTCTTAGTTACTTCCTGTTCTTTCTTATAAAGAAGGGCCTTGAGTTTTTCTTTGAATTCTCTACGACGAGCATCAACCTTAGTTTCTTCTTTGATAGGCTTTGCAGGCTCTTTACCTACATATGCAGTATCATATTTTTCAGAGCCACCAGCATCAGCAAGACGAGGTTGACGTTCAATTTCGCCACTGAATACATGTTCTTGTGGGATTACATAATCGATTGTTTCGACATCATGCAAATCTTTGAATCTTTTCTCTTCTTCGGGCTTGGGTTGTGCAACTTCAGCCAAAAGTTCTTTTAAAGATTTCATATTTACTCCTAAAAAATTCGTTATAGAATATATTTATAATTTTTATTAAATCCGTGCAATATACTGATTTTTCTTCAGGTTATCGCTTAACTTCTTACCAGTAGTACCAGCAGTTTGATGATCAGAAACCAATTCTTCCCAAACGGCCGGAGCAACATTTTGTGCAATTGCAGCTAAATCTTCATCTGTAATATTTGCCGTTAGACTTTCTATTCGAATCAAATCTACAATATTCGATCTCGTAAGAGACACTGAAACACCTTGAGCAAATAAAAATGGATTATCACCAACTTCTCTTGTATATAAGTTTCCGAGAATGCTCAGTGTATATGCATTTGTCCCAATAAACGGTTGGATCCTCCAACCATTTTCTAAGAAGAATGTAGCACCGACTTGTACGTCTGAAGCAATTTCTTCACCACCAATTACAGAAATGGCTTCTGGCCAAACTGTAGCATGAGGCGCTTCTTGTGAATATAGATTCCATTCTTTCCACGCGGAATAGATATCTATTTTCACATCTAACTCTGTTACATCTGGAGCAACGTATATGATACGCTCGGGCCCTGAGAATGTAACTTTCTGGAAAGGAGCACCACCCTCTTCTCTAGGTGCCCATCTCCACCAATTATTATAGTTGTATATAAGCTGCATTACTGCAACCTTTCACGCCAGAAAATATTCCAGTTAGTGATGGAATTTTCTTCCGCCGGACCACGATCACCATCTTCATCTTCATTTGAGTTTTCCAACCATTTCATCATGAATGTCCAGGCTGCGCGGGGTGGTGGACCACCATACAGAGACAATAGATCAGCACCAACATCTTCAGCAACATCTAAACCTAAATCAGCATCCCACTGTAGTGCTTTCAATGATGTCCAATAATCTGCCGCGTCCGAGGATGTTCCTGAGCCTGTAATATTACCAGCACCACCAGAATCTGTAGTAAATGTGCCTGAAGTAAGTCCGACATCTAAAGCTGATACAGTAGCGTTAGCAGCGGCAGCAGTTTCTAATCCTCTACCACAAATTACAAGAGTACCAGGATTGCCTGCAATAGGAACAACAGTTCCAAGACCACCAATTGCTTGACCAGATGCCGTAAAGATTTCGCCAGGCGCGTTGATTATTGCTCCTACCTGAGTATAATCTGTAGATCCTACTGTGACGACTTGATATTTGGTACCCCCTATCATATCTGATGCGGGAATAGGTGTTCCGTCCACTTCAATCTTCATAATACCACAAGTTGCACCTGCAGCGTCACCACCTGTGACTGTTAATGTGGTTCCAATTTGAAGATTTGCACAATCGTCTACATCAAGTGTTCTGGTTAATCTATCATCCGCGATGTCTGCCTGAGAGTTGTATAACCAGCCAAGAGTTCTGGTTACATATGAAATGTAGTACCAATCATTAGGACTATCGACTCTGTCTACAGATGCATAACCTGTGCCGCCCGTAGTTTTAACAGACCCGAAAGTCGAGGCACTAGAAAATGCTTGAGATAAATCTTCACCACCATTAAATTGACGTAATACAACAGGTTGTGTATCCCAGAAATAGTGCCGATCTGATAAACCCGATGGACCAAAAATTGGGTGTGTACCAACCTCAATTAATACACGATTAATACCTGTACCATATCGATCTGACGACGCAGTAAAACCATCAAGTTCTTGCTTTGATTTTGCAATGATTTGATCAGCTGTATTCCTTACAGTTCCGTATTGAAAGTTATCAGAGAACGTTGCAAAATCAAAAGAGTCATGACCATTCACCATGAATCTGCCAATCTCAACAACGTGAGCTAAGTGATCCCCTTCGTAATCGATGTCGACTGTGGGTACACTAGGTCTTTCATCTTCGAATTGATATCCTCGCATAATACAACCATAGAATGCTCTTACCTCAGCAACCCTAGGTGCATTATCCCTAATACGATGATTAGCAATTTGGAATGTCAACGGCTGATAAACTGTATGATTTTCATCACCACTTAATAAAAATTGCGTCGGTGACATTGTGACCATATATTGGGTTGAACTCTCACTACTAAAACCACCAGTTCTTAACATTGAAGGCCAATTCGTGGTCCCACCCCGTGTTTGTTTATGACGCCAATATGGCTGTAGGTGTGGCTGACCTAATAATTTTCTATTCATATCCACTGAAATCTGTTGTGCAGATTTCAACGGGTCTGATCTTTGTTCTGAGAGTACTGAACCGCCGTACGCAAAGAATTGAGAAATACTTCCAGTAGTGGCTGTATTTACCATAGCCCAACAAATTGGTCGGCTAGCCGAGGTAAGAGGATTATGGTTTTCCACCATGATCCCTTCTTCACCATTGCCATGATACATTTCATGGCACACAATACGTTCACCGTTGTAGAAAACACCCCAGCGAGTACGGCCACCACCAAGAAATTGATAATCGATCCAGTATGAGTTAATATTAGTTACATCTATTTTCATACCAGAAGGATTAGATGATCCACTAGTACCTAAGAGAGTATCTTTATTCCAATTTCTTTGAAGGATCGCATGATTTCTAACCATCCCACCGTGCGACCATCTATGAATAACTCTAAGAGAAGACCCACTACCTGGAGTAACTGGACCCATCATTGTATCACCCGGTGTATCATCTGATCCGGCAATCGAGAAGAAATATCCATCGAATGCATCAAATGCACCCCAAGCTCGTGTAACACCAGCTTTACCAGTATCTCCTGATCGAGCAGCCATGACGTAAAGATTTGAACCACCGAGTTCGAATGAATGGTATAGATTTGAAGTATGAGTTACACGATCAAGTAGCTGAGTACCTACGGTTAATGCTACGCCACGGGTATTCGCATCCCACGCATTGTCAACATCAGCACTACCTTCTACTGAGGTTGTAAATTCATCTGGCAAATTAGATTTGCCAAAATCGTATGATGCAAGTATTAAACCATCATTAACTCTTAATGCTCCAGTACCTGTAACCTGTGGAGGCCCTTCAGCAAACGTCATTTTACCAGAGCCGAATCGGTCAATATCCCAACCATATTCTGGGTTATCATAACCTACGACTATGTTTGAATTGATATAGATTTCTTCAACTTCTTGGACTTCAGCTACTTTTGTAATACCGTCCTCGTCCAAAATATCAGACCCGATTACAAATTGAGAATTCTTATATCTTGCAAGCTTATTAAAATGGATTTCTAATATGCCGGTTGTACTGGATAATGCGATATGCCCGTGTACGTGGAATGCTGTCTTGGTAGGAGCAGTTATTCCTTCTTGCATATTAGCATAATAGAAACCCCCAATACTCCAAGCAAAGTTTTCAGTCACGCTACTGTTATAAAACAATTGCGCGGTATGGATTACCTTTACACGTTTACCAGTACTATCTGGAGGTACCCTAAGATAAGTCTTCTCACCTGCCATTTGTTACTTCCCTATTAGCCCTATTAGTCCAAATCGACGTAAAGTGTTGATAGTTCTTGCCTAACGAGATTATAGTGTTTGATAATCTCCATCGGCTTTAATTCTTCTAGGCCTTCAGTAGTGCCTGCTACGATAAGGACTTTATTAATTAGGTCCTCAAAAAATTGGATAGACTCATCCAATGCTTGTTTTTTTTCTTGTTCTGTCATTTTATTTTAAACTCCATATTAAATCAAAATCGGGGGTCCAAAAGGACCCCCTGTACATTACTATTTATTTCATTGTGCATTATGCCGGATCGATGAAGTTTCTTTCCAACGGAGCAACAAGTGAAATTGAACCACCAGTTTCGGTAATGGTACCAGACTGAATTACATATTGACCTGTTTCAAGACCAATTGCAACAACAGTTACTGGGACATCAGTAGACCCAGTACGCCCGTTGGTAGTATCAGCATCGAATGCGTAGTTAAATTCATACACACCAGAGGTTACGTTCCCAACCTGATTACTGACGTCTGAACCAACAGCACTAGAAATACCATTTACAACCCTTTGAAGCTGTAATGCGCCGGTTGTACCGAAGTCATTACCTGCCTGCGCACCAACACCTACTGAGTAGTATGCATAGAATACAGCAGCTGCATCTGATGTCAGGTTGTTGTTGAAGTTGATAGAAACTGTTACAACGATCGGAGCCTTGTGAGAAGTACCTCGAGCGCCACCATCGTATGTAACAGATAATGCTTCATTATACTGAATGTTGTTAACGTCAGCAGCAGCAATATCATCAACCACTACACCTGAAGGGATAGTAGCATCTCGATATGTATTCAAGGTAGAACCTACGAAGAATACGAGAGGATCTGCAATATCACCACGTCGAATAGAACCTGCAGCACCTGAGGTACCGATGTTCAGATCATTGATGTTACCAGTCTGACGTAACAAGTATTGCGTATACTCATAGAGAACTTCTTTGGTAGCTCCAGGCGCATCAGTTGCACCAGGCGCATTACCATCGATTTCAATAGTATATGCAGACCAAATACCATCAGTAGGTCCAGTGGTTAGCTTAGCATCTTCTTCGATGTTTCTTTGTCCACCATAAGCACCGAACGCAGAGTTGGCCGAACCGTAAAGAACAGCGGGATCCCAATAGGTCCATGTGATACCACCAGTATCGCCTGCCATGGTCGCGTTGTTGGTAGTACCAGCTATATCAGCATAATACCATCGAGGTCCACCGACCGAAGTTTGTGAGTTAGCAACATCGAATACAACATCACCAGCAGCATAAGTTGTGGCATTGGCGTAATCGCCTTTGATCACAACATCGAGTGTAGTCGTGACAGGGTTAACCATGTACTTAACAGTAATATCATTGGTGTAACCAAGCTGACAAGTACCAGTTGCTGCAGAACCTGTATCACCAGAAGTAATGGTGAATTCCTGAAGGCCGTTAAGAGCAAGTACAGTGTATAAGTTACCAGTAGTATCACCGAAGGCAGCAACACCAGTATTCACGATGAACACAGGAGCGCCGACATAAAGACCGTGATCCACAGAAGTTTGCACTGTAATTGTCGTTCCATTGCCTACAATAGATGAAATTGCAGCTGTACTAAATGCAGCATCATCAGTAGTATTAATGTTCAAATCAACAGCGTTAGTAAGTGGGAATCGATATACAATGTATGTCAATTCCGATACACCGATGTCGACCAAGTCAGCATCTGCATATGTCTTCTTTCTTGTTCGCACGAAGATCTTGAAGTAGCCATCTCGAACGTATCCTACTAATGTACCTGTAGTACTTGCATCAGATGCAGCGTCGATGATGGTTTCTGATACCCTAATTGAGTTGGCATCAGGTAAGGACCGTACAGTTACGTATTGGTTATTGCCTGCGTTTGTTGCACCAGTGATCTTAACCAGATCTCCAATACTGAAAGCATGAGGAGTATTGAAATCAATGGTTTTTGTAGAAGCAGTGAAATCAACAGTAGCAGTAAGCGTAACAGTACCAACATCAGCGATGAAATCATCAGCACGACTGTCACCGTAATCAGTGTTACCATACCACTGTACAGCCTGGTTCACAGCACCAGCATATGATGTATTTACAGGAGTAGCGTTTGTACCATTATCTTGTACATAGTACGTTTGGTCATTTGCATCTAACGATCCCAAGGTTACAACACCTGAGTAACGTCGAGATATACCGCCACCTGCAGCAATTTCTGACCATCCAGCAGTACGAATCATTTCACGAGTAGTGAAGATTTCACCACCCTGATATACTGCGTTGCGATAGAAAGTAATAGTGGCTGTATCAACTGTCGGTGCGCCTGTACCAGGCAATACAGCACCATCAAGTGTCAATACATAGGGTCCAGCACCTGAGGTACTCTTGACTCTATAAAAACCATCATTATCGGTAGAACCAGAAATGACAACATAATCTGCATTAGTAAGACCCAAAGTGGCCCAATCCAAATCTGCAGCAGATGTAACCGTATGATCACCACCAGTTACATCAAAAGTAATGTCAGAAGCCGAACTTGTGCCTAATGATTCACCATCAGCAGGTTTCCAGCCATTTTGAAATTCGAACTGTTCGTTCGTAATAGATAGCATCGGGAAAGGATACTGGGGAAGATTGCTATCTTCTTTCCATACGTCCTTAAAAAAAGAATAAAGTGCCTGACCTGTAATTCCAGATCCTGCAGCCGCAAAATTTTGTGCGCCTTTGAAATAGAAAACTTTATTTACCGCATCTAACCATATTTCGTCAGATTGGAAGAAACCACTAGAAGCCTCAGTATTATCAAGAGGTTGTTCTGGAGTTCCGGCCACGGTTTTAAGTTTATCTAGGTCAACATACGTCTGCGCCGTATTAATTGTTGCCATTTGTTTCTCCTAGATTGTTTAGGGGTTAAAATATACTCACTTCAACATAATCTAGATTTAATATTAAATAAAATCAAAAAAATTATTAACTATTTATAACAATTGAGATCTATGTTATGGATCACTAAAGTTTCTGTCGAATCTTTGTTGTACAGGAATCGAAGAATCTGCATTCTCTAAAGAAAGCCCTGTTAAACTTATATATTCATATTGGTTATTTAGGATAGCAATAAAAATTGGCACATCTGCATTGCTTGTCGGTGGATCTTGATATACCCATGAGAAGGTAAACGTATTATCATCAGTTGCTCCAGTAACTGTAACAGTACCATTTCCATTATCAGGTGATGTGCCAACACCACCAGTCATATCTTCAATGCCGGCAATTGCTGATGAATCTGATACCTTGAATATTCTTACCTCAGTCCCGTCTTTCATTCCAGTCAATGCAAATGTTCTTGTGGTAGGTGGTTCACGAACTACACCTTGATCATCAATTAATTCGTATTGGTTTGTTGCTGAAAAGTTTGTAATCAATACACCTCGAGCACCAAAGAATCGACCACCAGCAAAGTTACCAAAAGGTGTTGCCTTCTTTGGTAGAACAACGACAATACTGCTAATATTATTGATTGAATTACCACCAATGGTCAAATTTTCTGTAGCAGTAAATGTACCTTGTGATGAGTGAAGCATCACATAAGTATCTGTTGCGTTTACACTCAATACATAACCAGTTGCACCACTCGTCGATCCTGTGACCTCATCACCAATATTAATCGTACCAGTGATTGAAGCATATTGAATGTAATGATCAATACCAATATATTGTTGACCTTCAACACCTGCTCTAAGTGTCGTATCACCATCTCTTGTTAAGTATTGAAGATGTCGATATGCATTAGCAAGAGTTTCACCACCACAATTAACTGTGACAGAATAATTTTCATTTGTTGTATCAGCATTAATATCAGCAGTTGCTGCACCAAAGGTAATACTAAAACCTGCAATCGTAGTTAGTGATGGACTTGTATTATTCAAATCTGGTGCTGTTGCAAGAGGTACGACGTTTCTGCCTTCAACTGTTTGAATTGAAAAGTCGTCGTAAAGAGTATTTTCTTTTCGAGCAAAGAATGTAAAATAAGAATTATCGATTTCTACCCAAGGATCGACCGAATAATCTGTAATCAAGAAGAGTCGATCTAAGAATCCTGCAGGCCAATATTTTGTAAGTAATGATTGATCTTGTGCAACTTCAATATCTGTAGCCGATTCAATCGCGCCAATCGTTACAATATTATTCCATCTTTTTTCGCCATCAGTTGCTGCGCCAGTTTGCGTTGCAGTATGCGCGTTACAAGTTAGTGTACCCGATGTTGAATCAAAATTATTTCCTGCTGCACTGCTATCTGGTCGAATCCAAAGATATGTACCATAGTCTCCTGTTTCATAATCGAGAAGAACTCCAGCATCTCCGTCAGCATGAGTAATTGCATTACCAACATCACCAATTACGATATCAACGTTTGTGATAGGAACACAAACAATACCTGTTGCAGAACCCACAGTTCGAGTCCATCCAACGGTTTGAATTGAACCACCAGTTAAGTGTTCTATTGTGGTTTGATCAATAAACCAAGGATTGTCATCACCTGTTTCAATGAGGCCAATATCATACACCCTTGGTGTAACGGCCTTCATTGGAGTACCAAAAGTCTTTTCAATATAATCACCAACTCCACCGGTGTTATTATCAAAGAGATCTTGGAGCGCAGTATATAATTCGTTTACAGTTCGAGTTGCTGTAGTGGCAGTAGATCCTGTCCATTTGATTTGCTTATCACCAGCTGCATCACCAGGGAAATATACTGTGATGTCACCGCCTAAAAGAGATTCAGTAGCCATCTTATAACTCCACTAGCTCATCTTCGATAAGGGTAACACTCACTGAAACGCCATTCGTTCCAGTGTTTGCAGTTGTTTCAACTGGAATATATCTTGTACTTCCTGTAGTACTTTTTCTAACCCTTAATACGATAGGTACGCTTGCTGAAGCATTAACCGCTGAGGTAAATTCACCAGAAGCATTAGTTAATTGATTTGTAATTGTGGCACCGGTTGTTTCATTAAATACTACTACCTGTGCACCGTTGACTGCAGTACCTGAAGCATCTTTTACAGAAATAATAATACCCACATTTTGTTCGATATTCACTGTACCTGTACCGTTTATTTCTACTGTAGGAATTGTTCCTTGATTTACCACCCGAATAGTCAAAATGGCGTTTGAAGCAAGAGTTACAGATAATGCTCCATTAGTAGTACTCGTGATATTGGTGCCTGTTGTCTGAGTTCCATATCCAGTTAATGTATTGCCATCCCAATCTATAGTTGTATTTGTACTAATTGTATCACTAAGTGAAACGGCGGGCACTGTACCAGTTCTAGTAAATGAGCAATTGGTAATACTACCAACAGTACTTGATGTTGATATGATAGAGGCAGTAGATCCAGCAAAGGTCTCTTCAAATGAACATTCATCAATAGAAGCAGAGTTCTGAGTAACTGATTCTGTTCTTCGAAATGCTGTTTCAGAAAGTGTAGTACCACTGCCCCATTCGAATGTTCCCATATCAACAAAATTACAAGAAGTGATATTACAGTTTGCAGTAGCGTTTGTTACTACCAAATCTCCACGACTATTAGTAGAAGCGACCGGGTTGCCGACACCCGTATTAATGAATGAACAACCGGTCCAATTCACCTCTGTTGCAGTAGCGTCTGAAGAATTTTGAATTTCAATATTATGGAAATTAGTACCGACACGGGGAGTATTTCGAATGAAAATGTTTTTATTGGTATCTGTGAATCTGGCGTTTCCACCGGCAGCAGCAGTAACTGTATTATCACCAATTAATACCTTACCTTGCCAATTATAACCACCAGCAGTTTCTTCAAAAATACCATATCTATTGGTATTATCATCAAGCTGAGTGGCTAAATAATCAAAATCTATTGGTGTATCCGCACCAGTTCCTCCAGTCAATTCTATTGTACACCGACCAACTCGAATAGTATCAATGCCAAAGTGTGAAACACCTCTGTTTTGTTCCGGCGCAGTAACACCACCACCGATAAAGTTAATCGTACCTGAAAAAGTTCCGGCTGAGTCGTCTGCTGTAAACGCAGAAGGATCAACGGCATAACAATACCAACCACCCTGTGGGTTTGGAGTGAAATCACTACCGGAAACAGTATAGGCCTCAATATCTCCTGTACTCGATCCAATTAATACAAAATGGCCACCCGGTGGATTGGTTGCTCCTGCTGTAGCACCGGCAAACGTATCAAGTGAAGAAGGTGCGATGAACCACATCCAAACCAAGATTGCACCATCAGTATCAACTGTAGCCGCAGCTCCATTTCCGGTTGCTGTATCGTATAGCAAAGAGCCTCGAACTGAGTTATTTCTTGTGTGCTGACCGGCTATCATGCCGGATCCTTGAATATAGAAGTTTGATTCTAATGCAAAGGCCTGAAAGTCATCGTAAGCGGCCGCAGTCGATTCAGACCAATCAGTAGTGGCCTCTCCCGCGTTTATCAATCCACCATTAGCAGATGATAAATCTGTGTCAATTGCTCGTGCGACCATTAGTTATACTCGTAAGTTATCCTGTCGTCCCATACCTTATCAAAATCGGCCGAATTATCTGCCCAGATGATTTCGAGATCATCTCCTACCTCATAGACACGTTTAATCCGCCAAACAGGATTCGCCCGGTTCGAACCAGGATCTGCCTCGCCGACGTAGGTAAACCCATTTTCCTCGTCAGTGTCTATTAATCTATCGTATTGTTTTTCCATGCCTATCTGCAGCCTCTCTGTTATATCTAGGAAAGATTGAGACACGAATTTCTTTTTTTCTGTGTCGAATATTAATATTGCATCACCTTCCATCATATGGCGTTTCTTGAATTCGACATCATCCATCTGTAAAATATTAACAGAACCACCGCCACCGATTTCTCGGAGAGACTGATTAACTCTTTTTACAAAATCATTGAACTTTGCTGAGATATCCTTGATCGATGCTTCCGTATTCTTTTCATTCGTGCTGAATGCGGTACTAATCTTGGTCTCAAATTCTGAGATATCTTTTTTTGTTTCTGAAATGAAACTAGAGATTTGATTTTCTGTAAGTTGTGTGGTTTCTATAAGGTTACGTTCGAAGGCTTGGATTTCTTGTGTGTAATCTTTACCGTCTTTACCTGCCGTACCACGAGCACCTTTTAAACCTTGTGGTCCTGCTGGGCCTTGTTCTCCTAGTTGGCCAGGAACGCCCATAGGAC
>Ga0209308_10000885_pt1 | contig 29296 bp, 25 predicted proteins | sample COGITO_mtgs_1204_3_FD_184806 | JGI IMG/M metagenome (GOLD analysis project Ga0209308, IMG submission 184806) | Pelagic marine microbial communities from North Sea - COGITO_mtgs_120405 (SPAdes) (version 2) | ecosystem: Environmental > Aquatic > Marine > Epipelagic ...
GTCAGCAGCTGTGACTTGCGTCAAACCTGAGGGCACTAGCAGCCAGCTGAATGATAGCTCGAGTGGGATCCACGCACGTCACAGTGCCTACTACACTCGAACTGTCCGTGCTGACACCAAAGACCCCATCACTGAGTTCATGATTGACCAGGGCATTCCACATGAGCCTTGCGTCATGAAACCAGACACGACTGTGGTCTTCGCTTTCCCAGTGAAAGCACCAGAGGGAGCAGTGACTCGCAATGACATGACTGCAATTGAACAGTTGGAGCTATGGCTGACATACCAACGCGCCTGGTGTTGCCACAAACCATCGATCACAGTCTCAGTGGGACCAGAGGAGTGGGATGAAGTGGGTGACTGGGTCTATGCTCACTTCGATGAGATGTCTGGCGTGTCTTTCCTCCCCAGGTCAGACCACACATATGCCCAGGCACCTTACCAGGACATCTCATCTGAACAGTATGAGACAGCCATGGAGACATTCCCTAAGTCGATCGACTGGGACACACTAGCTCTCTATGAACGTGGTGATACTACTGTCGGGTCTCAGACCCTGGCTTGCACTGGTGATGTCTGTGAGATTGTAGACCTAACAGCAGCCTAAGCTGTAAACTAAAAGAGGAGACGAAGGTGTTCCACATAGCCTTGGCCACGGTCAGCTGCCTTCGTCTCCTCCCGGATCTTGCGACCCGGATACTGAATGCGCACCATAATGTCCGACATTCAAGTATTATCTAGGTCAACGGATAGTTGTTCATGCTCTGGACATATTGTGTTCTCCCTCAGTTCTACCGTTGTGACCTAACGTAACTACTAAGAGACCCCTCTAGAGAGAAGACCTAAGTCTCGTACTGTGTCTAATCTCATGCCAGGCCTCCCGCACTCCAGAGTAGCTGTCCCCATGATGTCCTCCCGGTCATACGGGTGATACACTTAGGGGTGCGGTAGAGACCTGGTTGTCCCTTGGTGGTGGGAGCATATGGCTCACAAACCTCCGTCAACTCAGGCTCGTAACAACATAAGAGCCACTGTTAACTAGGAAACGCCCATGTTGAGGTTCATCATCCGCAAACTCAAGCTCCTGGTCTTAACCTTGCAAGCCTACGAGATGCACTGGTTGGCCAACAGAGCAGGCGAAGTATTACGTCTGCACTCATCGTACCAACTCAAGGATCTTGGTCTTAACAAAGGTGGCATTACCCATGCCGCCCATCATAAGTGCCCCATCTGTCATCCAAAGGTCTGGCAAGAGTGGACCAAGGATGTGTGATCGTCTGTCATCCAAGGTGTGACCAAGGTGTGTGACTTAGGTCCGTATTCTGTACTTAAAGATCGAGCCCTTCAGCCAGACAAGAATTACAGAAGGTCAGCACTAATGACCTAATGTCTACCAAGCGTCATCAGATAAAGTATCCGTTGACCTTCAGTCATCAACGATATCAGAGGCTTAGGCTACCTGGTATCAATCAATGTCAATCAATCAATCCCATTTGGGTCCCCTATCGTCATTCTGAGGCCCCGGTGGGTCAATCAATAAGACGATTTCAAAAGTGGGGACTAAAGGCCGCGTTGTTGTTGTTGTTGTCCGACCTCGTTAACGTGGGGTCCCCCCTGAAAACCAAAGTATAAAAGGAACCCAAGATGGGCCTAGAAACCGGAACCTACCTAGACGCCTTGGTCCCTACGAACCCCGCGTCCACTGACGGTCTTGCGCAAGCTGACGACCACATCCGCCTCCTCAAGAGTGCGCTAAAGAACACTTTGCCCAACCTAAGTGGCGCTGTGAGTGCCACACAGGCTGAACTCAACGTCCTCGCTGGTATCACCAGTTCCACCTCTGAACTCAACGTCCTCGAGGGCATCGAGGCCACCACAGCGCAACTCAACTTCACTGCTGGTGTCACTAGCAGCATCCAGACACAGATGAACACTAAGGCACCCCTGGCATCTCCTACGTTCACTGGCACTCTTGTGGCCCCTACAGCGGACATTACGACAGCCAATGTCACCACAGTTGATTTAGGCGACTGGACGATCACTCAGAGTGGCGCAAACCTTGTGTTTTCCACAGGTGGCGTAGGTAAGATGAAGTTGGATGCCTCTGGTAATCTCACAGTTGTAGGCGATGTCACAGGCTTCGGTTCTATCTGATGACACTGCCAGCATCGGGTGTAATATCCTTGGCTGACCTCCAGACTGAGTTTGGAACTTCCAGCCCCGTCAGCCTCTCTCAGTTTTACCTTGATGGCTCTATTGTAACTCCTAACAACACTGGTGTCCCTAACAGCGGTAGCGCCATATCACTTAATGACTTCTATGGTGTAGCCAATGCAAGCAACGTAACCTACGAGATCATTGGTGGCGGTGGTGGCGGTGGCTACGGCCTAGAGAACTACACAGGCTCAGGTCGCGCTGGTACTGGTGGTACTACTACCCTAACAGCAATTGCCTTCTCTACGATCACAAGCACAGGCGGCATAGGTGGCCTTAATGCTCCAACTAGCGCACACACTGGTCTTGCTGGTGAAGCCTCCTACTATGGCCCCGGTGGTTCTGCTGTTGGTCAGCAAGGGCAATCACAGCCAGCCCCAGAAGGCAGCTATGGTGCAGGTGCTGGTGGTGCTGGTGGTGACAACCCCGGTACATACGGCACAGCTGGTGGAGGCGGTCATGGTGGTGCAGCCTCTATTCGTGTTGCTGGCACTCTCACTGATGTGCCCGTAGGCACTGTAATCACAGTGATCGTAGGTGCAGGAGGCGCTGGTGGCCTAGGAGGAAACCGCTCTGGTGTAGCTGGACATAGAGGCTATGCACGTCTCCAAGTCGGCAACACTGTGCAAGAGTTTGAGTCTAGCGGTACGTTTACCTTCACTGTCCCCGCAAGTTAGAGGTTACTAAATGTCACTTGGCAATTATTTCTCCCACACCAACACAAGCCTGAGTAACCTAAGCTCTGAAGTATTGGGCGACATAACAGGTATCGTCTTTTCGTGTCGTGATGGCATAGGTACTATCTGTGCTGTCACTCCAAGTATCTCTACGCTTTCTCGTATTATGGGGGATGTCCCCTCAGTCATACAGGAGGCTGTGACAGGTAGATACTTTGTGGACCTAGCAAGTCTAGGCTCAGACAAGGTTCGTCTATACGTTGACTCTGAGAAGCCTGATGAAATGATAGTTGGCTACTACTTCTCTCCAGACAACGAAATGCTAATCGAGAAGAGATACAAGAAGCCCTCAGAGGCCAGCCCACTTCTGTGCCCTGTGGATCGCTATGATAACTCTGGTCGTCTTATATCTGCAAATGAGCCAGAGGCTGTATCGGATAGATCGTGTTGGACTGGCAGCTCCGATTGGGCAGATGCAGCAGATGGTAGCCCTTACACCGTAAGGTACACCCATAAGCTCTCTAAGCCCCAGTCTTACATATTCGTATTCTCATAAGGAACTCAGGCCATGCCTAACCTACCAATCCGTGGACTAGGGTCCGTGGGCGTGGTCACTGATGTTGACCCCTACAACCTCCCTATCAACGCCTTCACTAGAGCCAAGAACGTAAGGTTCTCTGATGGTTCTGTTCAACGTGGTCCCATCATGCGTGGTGTCTCGGATATCTCCTTCGACCCTGTGTTTGCCTATGGCATCACTTCTCTCACTGGTTTTGACACAGTGTTGGTCGTAGATGATGTCTTCGATGTCCGCGAGTTCTCTAATGGGACCTTTACGACCCGGAAGACGACCTCAGGTACGGCGTCTACTATCCCAGCTGTCACAGCCACAACCCTGGCTGATGTGCAGTACCTAAACAGGGATGATCAGACGCCTATCTCACGCACAGGATCTCAGACTAACTTTATTGATCTCCCCAATTGGCCGTCAGGGATGCGTACTACGTCTCTTAGATCTTTTGGCGACTTCTTGTTGGCGCTGGGCACCGTGGAAACCAACGTAGCCTACCCGAACCGTGTGAGGTTCTCAGACCCCGTACTGGCCAACCAGGTGCCTACTACATGGGATGAGACTGATCTTACCAACAGTGCTGGCTTTAATGACCTCGTACAGATGAAGACGCCGATCATCGATGGTGCAACCCTTGGCCCTAACTTCCTGGTCTACTCACAGGACCAAGTGTGGATGATGGAGTTCGTAGGCGGTACGTTCATCTTTAACTTCCGCAAGGTCTTTGATGACGCTGGTGTAATTAACCAGAACTGCATCACGGAGGTCGAGGGTCGCCATTATGTCTTTGACCGCGACGATATCTACATGACTGATGGTAACACGCGCACCTCGATCTGCGATGGTCGCGTCCGTGATTACATCTTCAGTGGCATCGATAACAGTAAGCACAATGTCTGCTTCACTATACACAATACTGATCTCGAGGAAGTATACTTCTGCTACCACTCCGGTGATGACATGGCCGTATATACGGATGGCACATCGTGCAACCGCGCCGCCGTGTACAACTACAAAGAGGACGTTTGGACCTTCCAGGATCTCCCTAATGTAATCACAGGGACTGAAGCCAACGTAAACTCGGTGTTCTCATATGCAGATGCCACGCAGACTTATGCGTCTATCGGTGGTTCCTACCATGACCAGGAGAGCCCGTATGCCCGGCACCCTATCGTAATCTCTACAGTTGGTGGGGGTGTGACCCAGAGTAAGCTCTATGGTATTGACCTCGCGGACACTGGGTCCCTGTCTTTCTCTGTTGATACGACTTATTCTGAGCCCTTCATCCTAGAGCGCCAGGGTATCGATCTCGATGAGCAAGGCTTGTCCCTTAGTGGATACAAGGTGATCAGTAAGATGCTACCTCAGGTTTCAACGGTGAACTCTGACGGTGAGTTTAGTTTCACCTTTGGCGCAGCTGACATACCCACCGGCACCCCTAATTATGGGTCCGACATCATCTTTGATAGCAACACGTCCTATAAGGTCGATACCCGGATCTCAGGCCGCTATCTGTCCTACAAGATGACAAGCGCAACCATAAAAGACTTTAACTTCTCAGGTATGGACGTTGATCTCCAAGTGACAGGTCGGAGGTAATTTATGTCTCTATCAGATAAACTTAATCTCCTGGTCAACCGCTATGTCCGGCGGCAGATACCTTTGTTGGCAAAAGAGAACCTGGGCAACTACGTCCAGGAGGAATACCGCGAAATCGAGGCTGTCATTCAGTCTCTCGCGGATGCGTCAATCCAAGCTACCGACCGGCAACCCGATAACTCCAGGAAGGGCATGGTTCGCTATGCTGTATCTCCCTGGGACCCTAAAGGTGACGGATCCGAGGGTCTTGTTGTCTATAACGGCACATCTTGGGTGGCAGTATGAAGCATGACCTTAACATACGATCTGACATCTCCTCTCTTCAGTATATTCTCGACCTGGGTATTGAGCGTGGAGACATCCAAGACAGACAGCTGGACGCTACTGTTGAGCATTACTTTACCCCTGTGAGCGACGAATATGGCTGTGCCCAGTATGCACGACAGCTGTTTATGCCTGAAGGTACGGTCTGCGTAGGTAAGCTACACAAGCTGCCTCACCTAACTTTCTTGATGCAAGGCCGCGTCCTGGTTGTTTCTGAGAATGGTGGCAAACAGGACCTGGTTGCACCTGTGACCTTTGTCTCACCGGCGGGATCCAAGAGGGCCTTTCACGTCCTCGAGGATGCAATCCTAACGACCGTGCATCTAACAAAGCACAACCAAGAAGAAGATCTCTCAGACATAGAAGAAGAGGTCATAAGCCCAACTTACTCAGCAATGGGTTTGGAGGAACCAGATCTGTCTGGCCTCGAGGACTTTATGCAAACCCACACACTGATGAGTGAAGAGGAATAATAATATGGCATGGATCGCAACAATCGCATCCGTCGGTGTAGGTCTCTACAGCGCAAACAAAAAGAGTAACGCCGCAGACGAAGCAAACCGCCAGAACATGGCTGGCTTCAACCAATACAAACCATACACAGACAACGCATTAGAAGGCGGCCAAGCTGCCAACGATGCCCGGTTAGCCACAGGTTTCTACGGTGGACCCACCTATGCTGGCCCCAATAGTTACCAGACCGGCGCAGCCACAGGTTACGGGGATGCCTCAATGGGCATCATGAACCGTGGTTTCAACATGGCTGGTGCTAATGCAGGCTTTGGCGAAAACGCCCGTGGTTTGTACAACCAGTACCAGGGTATGGCTGATGGCGTGTCTGCACAGGGACGTATGGACACTGCAAACCAGTATGCCATGGACAACATGAACCCCCTGGTCAACGCTGCAATGCGTGACGATCGCCGCAACCTGCAAGAGAACACGCTGACAGGCATCGACCTAGCAGCAAGCGGCACAAACAACATGAACTCTAGCCGCGCCGGTGTAGCCGAAGCAGTAGCCAACCGTGCCTACGATGACCGCCAAGCTGATGTGTCTGCCCAAGTTATTGATGGCCTCCGCACTCAGTCTCTGGGTGAACAGCGCCAAGCATTTGCCGATCGAGGTAACGCATTGGTGAACGCTGGTGCAGCCAATAACTCGATCGAGAATGCCTACAACTCAGGTATGAACACGGCCAACACAGGTTACCAAATGGGCATGGGTGCCGGTGGTGCCCTCCAGGGTTATGACCAGGCTCGATTGAATGATGAACGTATGCGCTTTGAGGGCAACCGAGACTTCGCTTCAAATGTTTACGCGGACTACAAGAACGGGATGCTCACCCAGAATGGTCCTCAGACCACTAACACCTTTGCCGGCAACTATTCTGACCCATTAGGTTCAGCAATTTCCGGGGGCATCCAGGGCTATGGATTTGCCAACACGCCTTTCAAGAAAGGTGAAGATACAACCTGGGGTCAGAAGATTGGAGGATGGTTCGGATCATGAATGCATTAACTTACGGACGCCCCGCACTCACCATCGGTCAAATACTTGACAACGGGATTGAGTATCCCCAGGGTCAGCCAGCCTTAGTAGACCCAAAGCAGCCAAACCCAAAGCCTCCAGCTCTGTCTGGTAATGCCCGAGGTTCATCGAAGGTCCCTTCTGGTCAGATAGACATGCGGTCTGAGGGTTTAATGCGTATAGGCGCCGCAGGCCTCCAATCAGCCTCAGATCCTTCAGGGTCTGGCGGTAACTGGATGGCAGCGATGGGCCAGGAATACGGGAACATCCAAGATTACAACCGCCAGGCCGAGCAAGAAGCCTTTGCCCTCGAGGAAGCTCGGCGAGTGGAAGGCCAGAGGCGCGCGGATGCCCAGGCTGCTGCAAAAGCTAAGGCAAACAAACCTAAATCCGGTGCCGATATGATCATGGCTCAGGAAGGTGTAAATGAATTAGGCACTCTGATTTCAGCCCTTGAACAAGGGGGGCTGACTGGCCCCATGGATGGTACAGTACAAGCGTGGTTAGATCGCTCAGGTCTGCGTGATTACTTCTATGGTAACGATGAAGGTGCTAAACGTGCCTACTACCGCCAAAGACTTGAGAACTACAGGGTTAACGAGGCATTAGCCGTAACCGCTAACACCAAGGGTGCCATCAGTGACAAAGAGATGGCACTGTTCCTGGCACCAATCCCGGCCACTGCTGATACTACAGAGGCTACCTGGCTGTTTCACCTAAGAGAGAAACTAAGGATCAATAGTAAGATCCTCGCTTTTGAACAGGGTGCCGCTTCCGGCGGCTTCTCCTTTGTAGACTAACTCACTCTAGGATCTCACATGCCAGAATTTAAGATAAAGATGCCTGACGGGCAAATCAGAACCGTGCGTGGACCTGATCGTGATGGCGCGATGGCTTTTGCCATGGCAAATTACAACCCTGCAACCACTTCAGCCCCCACTACCACAAGTGCAGAACCTGAGATCAACCCGGAAGGCACTGGTTTCGACCGTGCTGTCCGCCGGGGTACTTACCAGACAATCTCTGCACTTCCGACTGCTGCTGCCATGGCTGATATGCGTACACTTGCAGAAAAAGCCAAGATACAAGCACCAGCTGGTGCTAATGCCATAAAATATGAAGAACTCATGAGGGCAGGCGTCCCCCAAGGCGCTATGGCAAGCCGGGGGGTCAATCTTGAGGATGACCAGGGCACTGCCCGTTTGATGGGGCAGTATGGTGTATCACCGCAGGCACAGGTCAACTATAGCCAGGTGGTCGCTAAACGCATCGAGAACGCAAACTCTCTGGAAACCCAAGAAGATGTCTATGCTGCGTTTGATCGTATCAAGGCAAACAGTGGTTCCGTTGCATTTTGGCGTGAGAAGGCTGCTGATCTCCCTATGTCGCCGGGCGCAGCAGCGTATGCGCAAGAATTAGCTGAGGCTCCTGATGATTTCAAAGGCTGGCTATCAACTGTAACAAATGACCCGGTTGGGTTCATGACATTCCTGGGAGAAACTGTAGCTGAGAGCGCACCCCAGATGGCTGCCGGTATTGCAACAACAGCTGCCACGGGTAACCCCGTAGCAGGCGCAGCAGTCATGTCGTTAGGCGGTTTTGGCCGTGAATATTCTAACGAGGTAAATAGTTTTCTTTCAGAGAATGGCATTGATCTATCAGACCCTGACCAGGCTGCTACTCTTTTTAAAAACCCAGAACTTATGGAAGAAGCACAAACACGGGGTGTAGTTCGAGGCCTAGTTATTGCCGCAGCCGACCTGGCTGGTCAGGGTTTAGTTGCCCAACAAGTTATCAAGAAAAGCATAACCAGGCAGACACTTGCTCAAGGTTCGTCTGAGGCTGCTGGGGAAAGCGCAGCAACCGCAGCTGTAGGCGATGAACAGAGCTTTAAAGAGAACATCACAGAAGGCCTCGCCGGTGGTGCATCTGCCGCTCCAGAAGCCATGGTCGCCGGTCAAGCACCTTGGCGGTCCAAGATTGAAGGTGACCCCGCATATGGTGGCGCAGCTGCTGACCTGGCCCGTACCCTCCGCGAAATATCAGAAGCTCAAGGCAACAACCTCAAGGATGTACGCGCCGGTGGTGGAGCAAAAGCTACACTCGAGGCTGCACATGAGAAGATCTCGGGCCAGATCTCGGCAATAGCCACCCATCCAGATGTTAAAGCTCGGTTGTCTCCAAAGAATGCAGGAACTCTCGATCAGCTACTAGAAGACTACGCCGCAGCCGCCACTGCAATCCGCCAGGGTAAGAACAAAGTCAAATCTAAGGTCACAAAAGAGAATGCTGACGCTATCGTCCGCCTTCTAGGCCCTACTTCCTTAGAAGCCGGTCAGCTACAGCAGCTGTTTGACCAGGGGGATGTCCTCACAGATCTCTTCCAGGACGGCCTCAAAGGTGGCGTCAGTCAATTCACGGACTTCCTAAACCCCTTCACTGACAATTCAGGTAACTATGACCCCAACCGCAGCCTCAGCACAATTGGTAGCCTCTATGGTGCATCTGTTGTTGGCCCACTGAAGTCCGCAGGCATTGTTGCCGCCGGTCGGGCCTTTGATGCAGCCACGGGTCGCCGTTCCAAGGTCAACCGCTTTGTAACGAAGCTCGAGAAACTCGTTGGCCAAGATGCTCCCCAGGGTCGATCTCTAATTGCCGATGCCCAACTCGAAAAACAGCAGGCAGAGCAAGCCAAGGCTGACGATGCAGCAGCCAAGGCAGCCCAGGAGGCAGAAGACGCCAACATCGTCAGTACACTTGCAGGCATGACAGGCAACGCCACAGATGGCAGCCCATTGGGCACTGTCGCGGTCGGCACAGGTATCCCCGCAGAAGAGATCCAAACAGTGGTCTCTGAATTACGCTTGAAGCACCCAGCTGACAGCAAGAACCCCAATGATGTGGCGATCAACAAGGTCCTCGATGATGCCCAGGCCGGTCTTAACGGTGAGCAACGGCCTATCCGGGCTCTAACCCAGCTGGTCAACCTGGTGAACAACCACCTGGACGCCAGTCTCATGGACGGCGGTAGTAGCGTTCAGCGTACTAGCCTCCCAGACCAGCCCCTGGCCCAAGCTCGGGCTATTCAGAGGGGCAATGTGCCCCAGATGGACGCAGCCCCTGCTGCCCAGGCGTCTCCGGCACCAAATGTTGATACAACTGCCCCAGCGCAGCCTACGGTTAACGGCAATCAGACAACTACGTCCGAGAACTACCAGGCAGGCATCCAGGCTAACCGTGACACTGCCTTGAAACTTCAAGAGCAGGTCTTGGATACACTCGATCTCCAGAACCGCCAGGCTACGAACCGCCCCGGTGGGAACCTGACGCCTACAATGCTCGAAGATGAGGCACAGGCCCTCTATGTGGCACTTGAAGCTGTCCAGACTGAGAATATGCCAATCGAGGCCATGGAAGAGGTCCAACAGCTACTCGTTGATGAGGGTGTCTCCCAGGAGAACGTGGACAAGTTCTATAAGCCCTATGTCGATCGCGTAAAGTTACAACAAAAGCGCAAGGCCTCGATGTTAAAGCAGGCCCAGGCTACTCAAGAGGCTATCTCTGACGATGCCCGTGGTATACCACCCGGTCCCTTCAGGCCCGAGAAGGTAGGCTCTCTGTACAGTGAATTAAAGCCAGACCAAGTACCAACCCAGACCCGCAAGGCCTACAAGCTGATGAAGGTGCAGTCATCTCGTAATGGGGTAGTTATGCCTCTGTTTGCAAAACCTGATGGGCAGACCCAAGGCTTCTTAGCCAACCGCTGGTATAAAGCCGAAGATCAACAGCCCACTATTGGTGCAAAACCACTGGCTAGGCGTCCTGGTATTCACGCAGTCAATCTACCAGTGTTTGACCAGGGTAAAGCTAATGTGAAGGGTTCTCAACGTGTTTGGGTGGAGGTTGAACTACCTGAAACAACCGCAGAAACTCAAGCTGAGAGTGACGCCTCACTAAATAGCCAAGGTAAACTAGACGGTGTACAGGGGCGTCTTATTAATCCCAATGAAAGTTACGATTACAAGACCAATCCCAGTGCAACCAATGATGCCGGTGGTTGGCCTGTAGCGGGGTCAATGAAGGTACTTCGGATCCTAGCTGACGGCGAGGTCTCCGAAATCCTAAATGCTAATGGCCTTAGTCACCAGGTGGAAAACTCTACCACCCAGATCGACCAGGCAGCCGCAGATGTCCTCAATACAAATATGGGACTAGCAAACATTGCAGGCACACCAGGCACCCGGCCACAATCCAACGACAGCCGTAGTATTCCTGAAGGCGCACCCCGCCAGTTTGGCGAGAAGACAGATGTCTCTTTAGAAACCAGCCTCAGTAATTCTTTCCAGGCTGCACAGGCCAAGATATATGCCAAAGGCCGTGACTTCAAACTAGACCTCCAGGCTCAGTCCCTGGCAGCCCAGGAGCGCGAGGGTATCGACCTAAACACCCTCGATGAAGCCAACATTGATCGCCTGGCTGACTTTGTGGTCGAGGATGCCACGGAAGCACTAAAAGACAACGAGAATGCCATTGGTTGGTATGGTCGTACAGTAACGCAGGCACTTGAAACTGTAGGTGAGTTACACCCTGAAGTTCTGACAGATCCTAAAGCGAAGATGCAGTTTATTTGGGCCACAGCAGTGACATCTAATGGTCTAAAGGTTGATAAGAACTTTGAGTTGGCTTTGGATGTTTATGAGACACTGAAAGAAACAGGGCGTTTCCCAACTGACGCAGGTATTGGCCAGGCAGCTGCTGCTATAAACAGTGGTCTGGCTCAGTATCATACCATGTTAGAGAAGTTCCAACGGAAGTCTAACTCAGATGAGGGCGCACATAATCTTTTGATTGAGTTTATGAACAGCAAAGTGCCCGTAAAGGAACTTGAAAAGGAATATGGCGTAAAGATATCAGGTGAAGGCAAAAACACCCTAGTGCGCGGTGCCTCAATCTTGGGTCCTAAAATTGGCAACGGGTTTTATTCTAATCTGTACGGTAACTTTGACGAACTAACTATGGACCGCTGGCTTATGCGGACAGTGGGGCGTTGGCGTGGTGGTCTGGTTAAGCTGAACAAACCTATGATTGCTCAGAAGACAAAAGAGATCCAGGGTATGATGCCTGGACTAGAGTTTCAGGCTTTTAAACCTTTATTTGCAGGTTCAGGTGTCAAACTTAGTAACAATATGTCAAATAAGGCTGTCTCTAACTTTGCCAATGCTATTGCAAAAGCATCGATGGACCCAGCCTGGAGATCTGCAATAAATGCTATCCCAGGTGGTGAAAGCCTAAGAAAAGCTGGTAATGGCCTAGCAAAGTACCTAGATGGGCAGGTAGAAGCGCCAGCCGGTGCAAAAGAACGCACATTTATACGCGAGGTATTCCAGCGTGGGTTAAAACGCCTCCAAGATGCCCCAAGTGTACGTCAACGATCTAATGAGCCACTCACGATGAGTGATTTACAAGCATTACTCTGGTATCCAGAGAAAAGGCTGTACGACACAGCCAAGCAGAAAGATGGAGAAAGCCGTGGCTATGAAGATGACGAAGCGCCAGACTACGCAAACGCCGCAAGGAAATCCGTTCAAGATAGATTGGGGCAAGGAGATCGACTGGGATCTTCTGGAGCAGTTGGACCAGGAGGAGGAGGGGCAATCGATCCCAATGCAGGACCTGGTGCCGACAACAGCATCCCCCCAGCCCTCCTCAGCCCCCCTGGGCCAGCTGGTGGACGAACACCCAGGGCCAGTGATGGCGGGGCCTCCAAAGGGCGCACTCTCGCAAGGGTAGCCCTCGCAGCGGTCAAGAAGTTTGTCCCGCCGGTGAAAGCGGCCTTCCAGGTCGGCAAGCCTGGAACCCCAGAAGAGAATGGGATCCAGTCTATCGACCAGGCTCTGAGCTTGGCACACACCCTGGGCATCACTGTCCGTCTATTTGACAGCCAGGAAGAGATGTATGCCTCGCGGCTTGCTGCATATGGATCTGGCGATCCTGCTGCGGAAGCCTCGTTCTATCGGAAGGGTCCTGAAACAGGCGGAAAAGGTGCAGAAGGCACTGTCTTTGGTCTCAACCCAGGAGCTCTGCTGAATGACGGCAGTTCCGTGAGTAACATCCAAGCTCTTTCTGATTTGCTCCATGAGATTGCCCATGGGATGACTTTGGGCCCCTTAGATCTGAATGGTTCCCAGGTTGAAGACACTCTGTTTACCAACCCCCTGACCGGGGAAAGTGACCGGGCACCCATGGGATCCTTTGCTGGTAGTGCTATGAGACCCCTATTGGAACAGACGGGTGACGCCGACATCATGGCAGAGCTAGATAATCTCCAGATGAATGTGGATACTTACACAACCAAAGATCCTTCGCAGCGTCATGCGGTACGGGAAGTTCGTAAGTTGATGGACAATCTCAAGGATTGGAAGGGTTATTACCAGAAGCAGTTTGATGCCGGGCAAATCTCCCAAGCTGAGGTAGACACAGGCGTGGCCAACCGTGAGGAGCAGGCTGACTACTACACTAACTACATGCAGAGTGTACGCGAGTTGGCTGTTGATCCCGTGTTGGTTTACCTGATCAACCCTAAGCTGGCGAAAGCGGTTATGCCTAAGACGGCTGCCCTTATCAGGCAACAATTCAACAACGCCGGTAACAACAAGGTCAAATTCTTCAACCACCCAGCTGCTATCGTCATGGCTACGGTCATGGCTATGCTGGCCCAGGCTATGGCTGAAGAAGAGGAAGAGAAGCAGCGGATGCAGATGCCTCCGGGTGCTCTAAGTCCCCCACCTCCGGGTATGGGTGCCCTTTCCGCGTAAAACTAATGAGGTCCCTTCGGGGGCCTCTTTTTCTTTGGAGAGCAACATGAATAAAACCGCACTGGACCTGGTTCCAATCCTACGGGCAATTGAGGATGTAAAACACTCACATCTTCTGTCTGAAGCCCAGCGCCTGGTTATCTTTGGGGAGATACGGAAGAGCGTACCTGAGCCAGTCTTTTGTCCTCAGTCTCGCCTCACGCTCTCAATCATAAACAGTATATTGGAGACGATGGATGGGAGCACCAAACCAGCCGCGAAAGAAAGCACCAAGGCCGCCAAAGCAATCCCAAAAGGCAAGGCCGATATCAACAAACCCAATAGCAAGACAGCATCAAACACCCGAGGGACGCGAAAAGTTCCGTCAGATGCTGGCAAATCGAAAGAATAAAGGCGGCAGACCCAAGGGCACTCCTGATGGTTACACAGCTGCTGCAATTGAGCCTATCCGCAAGAGGGCCAAAGAAGACGCAGAGAGGATCGTAACGATCATGGCAAAAGAGAACGAAATTGATGACGTGTATGCGATCGAGGCCCTACGGGCTGCTGTAGAGATCATGCGCGAACCTGGTCAAAACCGGGACCGTCTAACAGCTGCCAGGATGGTCCTGGATTTCACTAAAACCAAACCAGCTGCGAAGAGCGAAGTCACCATTGGCAAAGCTGAAGCCTTCCTGGAGTCGCTCCTAGTAGCCACCCCAGAAGAAGAGCAAATCGAAGATGGACAAGAGACTTAAACAAGTTCGACAGAGACTATACGACGACTTTAGTTTCTATTCGGAGGCTGCACTCAAGATCCGCACCAAGGATGGTGACATCCAACCTCTAAAACTCAAGCCTGCCCAGCACATCCTCCATGAGGCTGTAGAGAAGCAGATGGCGTCTGAAGGTAAGGTGCGTATCATCATCCTGAAGGCCCGGCAGCAAGGTCTCTCGACCCACGTTGGTGGCTATCTGTATTTCAACGTGTCGCAACGCAAAGCCTGTAAAGCGATGGTCATCACGCACCACTCAGACAGCACCCGTGCGCTTTTCGATATGACCAAACGATACCATGACAACTGCCCAGAGCTCCTGAAGCCGCACACAAAGTATAGCTCCCGCCGGGAACTTACATTTGATGTCTTGGATAGTTCATTTGTTGTTGCCACCGCCGGTGGTGAGAGCATTGGTCGAGGTGAGACCCTCACGCACGTCCACGCCTCAGAGCTTGCGTTCTGGCAAAAGTCTACGGCCCTGGAGAACTGGAATGGTATGACCCAGGCGGTCCCTAACAAGCCTGGCACTGCTATTTTCGTTGAGAGTACGGCTAACGGCGTCAGTGGTATCTTCTATGATCTATGGAAAGGTGCTGTTGATGGCACCAATGGCTATGTGCCGGTGTTTATCCCCTGGTTTCTCGACCCTGAATATAGGGAGCCTGTCCCTGAGAACTTTGAGCCAACACCTGAAGAAGAAGAGTTGGTTGCCAAGTACGACCTAGACGATGAGCAGCTTATGTTTAGGCGACGTAAGATCGCCCAGAACGGCATAGATCTTTATCGTCAAGAATATCCCGCAGAGCCTTCAGAAGCCTTCCTGACGACCGGGCGTCCTGTCTTCAACCCAGAGGGGCTCCAGAAGAGCCTAGATGAAGCTCCTGATCCAACACAGCGTATGGCCCTAGAGGGTGGTGAATGGATCGATAATATCCGAGGTGAGCTTACCCTATACAAGACGATCGACCCCGGTGAGAAATACACGATCGGTGCTGATGTTGCGATGGGTGTCAGAGGGGGTGACTTCTCAGTCGCCCAGATCCTCGACAGTAAAAAGCGCCAAGTTGCGACCTATCGTGCCCAAGTTCACCCCGACTACTTTGCTGAGGTCCTCTACAAGTTAGGTGAGCTGTTTAACTTTGCTTATATAATTGTGGAGAACAACTCTCACGGCATCTTAACCTGTACTCGCCTGGGTAAAGATATGGCCTATCCAAACTTCTTTACTGAAGTCCAGGTAGACAAGCTGACCGATCGAGAGACCATGAAATTAGGCTTCACAACAACGTCCAAAACCAAGCCACTGATCATCGATGAACTCCGGGCAAACGTCCGCGAGGGAGAGATCGAGCTAAACGATAAGACCACAATCCGTGAGATGTTAACCTACATTGTCACCCCTACGGGCGGCATGGAGGCGGAGGGTGGCTGCTTTGACGACACTGTCATGTCTCTTGCACTCGCTAACCACATCCATGAGGGTGCCTGGGAACCAATTGAAGCGTCTGACGCTTACTATATCGAAATGGTTTAATCATGAATAAGAAAGATTATAAGAAACTAGAAGACGACAACATTGTTGCCCTCCTGGATGACAATATTCGCCGCAGCGTAGGCTATTACGACAGCCAGTTATCGCGTGAGCGTAAGCGCGTCATGGATTATTATAATGCAGTCCTCCCAAAGCCAGCCCACGATGGGAACTCCAAATATGTTTCGATGGATGTCTACGATACAGTAGAGAGCATGAAAGCTGCTTTGCTGGAGACATTCTCTACAGGCTTCAAGACCGTTCGATTTGCGCCTCAGAATGCAGATGACCAGCCTATTGCTGAGATAGCCACTGAGTATTGTGACTACGTTGCAAACCGTCAAAACAACCTATTCGAGATCATGCAGACAGTCATCCACGATGGCCTGATAGCTCGGGCGGGTATCGCCAAAGTCTTCTACTACTATGGTGAAGAAAGCCACATCGAGGAGGTCAGTGACCTCACTGAGGAAGAGCTAGACGAAATCCTGATCCAGGATAACGTCGAGATCGAAGAGATTACTGAGGACGTGGCAGGTCTATACTCGGGAGAGCTACGGGTGACCTCAGATGCATCGAAGATTTGCATCGAGAGTATCAGCCCAGAAGAGTTTATCATCGAGGCCCAAAGTAAGGATCTTGAAAGCGTAAACTTCTGCGCACACCGTACTAACAAAACAATCTCAGAGCTCCGTGAGATGGGGTACGATGAGAAGAAGATCGAGAACATTGGTGACCACTCAGATGTAGACCTGGACACAGACGGTGAGGTCCTTTCACGCCATGAAGAAGTAGGCACTAGCCGTGGGTTCTCAAACATCGGTTACCAGGACCAAGTACGCACTGTGACTGTCTATGAGTGCTATATCATGATGGACCCAGAGGCCACCGGCGTTGCCGAGCTTTACCGGGTTGTCAAAGCAGGCAACGTGATCCTGGAGATGGAAGCTACAACGATGCGCCCCTTTGTGGCCTTTGTCCCACTTCCGATTCCTCACGCATTCTTTGGTAACAACTTCGCATCGAAGGTTATCCCAATCCAGAATGCCCGGACTGTACTGACCCGGTCGATCCTCGATCACACAATGATCACCAACAACCCGCGTTATATGGTTGTCAAAGGTGGTCTTACCAACCCGCGTGAACTGATTGACAACCGCGTTGGTGGCATTGTGAATGTGTCACGCCCAGATGCGATCATGCCTATGCCCCAGGCGTCTTTGAACCCGTTTGTGTTCCAGACGTTGGCCATGTTGGATGACGACAAAGAAGACACCACAGGCGTCTCCCGCCTTAGCCAGGGCCTTAACAAAGATGCCATCAGCAAGCAAAACTCAGCCGCAATGGTTGAACAGCTGGCAACTATGTCGCAGCAGCGGCAGAAGATTATCGCTCGTAACTTTGCAAATAACTTCCTGAAGCCTCTGTATCAGATGATCTATAAGTTGGTCATCGAGCATGAGACGGAAGAGAAGATCGTCGAGCTTGCAGGCAACTATGTCCAAATCTCCCCGGCGGAATGGGGATCAAAACGTGACGTGGTTGTTGAGATGCACCTCGGTTATGGCGAACAGGTTGAAGAAGCCCAGAAATACCTGGCACTACATGGTTTGATGTCACAGGACCCTGTTCTGTCCACGATGTATCAACCTCAGAACCAATATAAGTTAATGTCTCATGTCATGGAGAACAACGGCATCAAGAATGTCGCTGACTACCTGACACCTCCTGATCAACTCCCACCACCTCAGCCTGACAAGGCCCAGGAGATGGCGATGCAGATGCAGCAGAAACAGCTGGAACTTCAGGAGAGACAAACCCAGATTGCGGAGCTCAAGCAGCAAATGGACGCACAAATCGCACAACTCAAACTTGAACTTGAAGCGACCAAGGCTGAACGAGGCTTCGCAATACAATCTGATGCGACCGATCTGAAAGAGGCGCAGCTGGAGCACAAGCGTATGACCGATATGGCCGAGCTTGAGATCCTGCGTAACGCTGATGATGTCAGAGGTATCGCATCACCAACCGGCTAACTTAGCCAATCTTAAAGAGAGCAACCATGAACGAAGAAGAGCAACTCGTTGAAACTGGCGAGGCGGCTGAGGCCGTCTTGTCTCAACCTGCGTTCAACCAGGTAGTCAATAGCCTGGTCGAGCGATCATTCCAGACTTTCGTTAACACTAAGCCCGACCAGGGCTCAGACCGAGAGTTAGCGTACAACCACTATCGCGCACTTGTGGACGTGGTTGAGACACTGAAACAACAGGTGTCCATCAAAGATGAGATACTTGCGAAAGGCGACACCCGCCAAGAGGAGCTGGACCATGAATAACGTCCAAAATGAAGCTACTTCTTTCGCTGCCTACGACGATGTCGATGAAGCAGCAGAAGCCATCCTAGACCGCTGGACAGACGGCGCAAGCCCATCTGACGATGAGGAAATAGAGGCGACAGCTGACGAACCTATAGAAGAGACAGAGGGTTCCGAAGCTGAGTATGAAGAAGATGAAAATGAAGACCAAGAGGAAGACGAAGAAACGGATGAGGACCCTGATGAAGGTGAACCAGACGATGAAGAAGTCGATGAAGACGCTGATGGCGAGGCTGACGAAGCTGAACTGTCGGACGACAGTCTTGTTGACATCCAAGTCGATGGAGAAACCAAACAGGCATCCTTGAAGGATCTGAAGCGTCTCTATGGTCAGGAAGCATCTTTAACTCGAAAGTCTCAAGACTTAGCATCCAAACGTAAAGAGGCAGACGATGCCTTGCAACGGACGGATCTCAGTTATCAGAAGCTCTTAGAACGGGCAGAAACCCGATATAAGCCCTACCAGGACCTCGACATGCTCGTTGCGTCCAGGACTATGTCGGTTGAGGATTTCTCCGCACTACGCCGGGAAGCCTCAGAAGCTGAAGCGGAACTCAAGTTCCTGAAGGAGGAGTCCAACTCTTTCTACCAGGAAGTGCAACAAAAGCAGGCAGCCCAGCGCCAGGAAATGGCTCAGGAGTGTATCAAAACGCTCCAAGAGACTATCCCGGATTGGGGAAATGCCTTGTACAATGACATCCGTGAATATGCTGTTTCTGTCGGTCTCCCAAGAGAACAGGTTGACCAATACGTTGACCCCAATGTCATCACTCTCCTTAACAAGGCCCGTCTGTATGACCAGGGCAAAGCTGCTGCCGGTACTAAGAAGGCAAAGGCGATGCACGTCAAAACAGCTAAGGGGAAGGTCCTTCGATCGAAGAAGGCACCACCTTCTACCTCGGACATCAATGCTCGTAAGCAATCTGCTGCGGCGCAGCGTGTCCGTGAAAACAGAAGTCGGAATGGTGACATGGATGATATCGCTGAGATGCTCCTATCACGTTGGGAAAGCTAAGTTGTAACTCATAGTCAAACGGCAAGGAGCCATTCAAATGACTGTTTACACAACTTATTCCCAGGTCGGTAAGGCCGAGGACGTTTCAAATATCCTATCAGATATTACTCCCACAGATACGCCTATGCTGACAATGACGAAGACTGAGAAAGTGTCCGCACGGACGTTCTCATTCCTCGAAGACAGCCTCCGCGCCGCAGCGTCTAACGCTAAGGTCGAGGGCGCAGATGCCGCAGATATCACTCTGATCGACATCGTTGAGCGTACCAACAACACCCAGATCCTGGAAGAAACCTTCCGTATTTCTGGTTCTGCTGATGCGGTAAAAACCTATGGCCGAGCCAAGGAAACCGCACTGCAACTTGGTAAAACTCTCAAGAGCATTAAGCGCGATTTGGAGTTCAGCCTTGTTGGTGTTGACCAAGCAGCTGTCGCTGGTTCGTCTTCCGTAGCTCGTAAAATGGCATCACTGATCAACCAGATCTCTACTGGTATTGACGCCGGTGCCAACGCAACGGACGCCCTCACAGAGGCCAAGTTGCTTGAAGCTGGTCAAACAGCGTTCAACAATGGTTCTGATCCGTCAGTGTTCATGATCAAACCAGCTGACGCCCAAATCGTCGCCGGTTTCTCAGCCTCTGCGGGTCGCAACCGTGAAGTCGCCCAGGGTAAGACCCTTGTGAATGTGATCGACCTCTATGTCTCGCCCTATGGCGAATATAAAGTGGTTCTTAACAGACACTTAGAGACTTCACACGCCCTGTTGATCGACCCGTCCATGTTCAAAACATGCGTACTGCGTCCGTTCACACGCACACTTTTAGCCAAGCAAGGTGACTCAGATCGCCATATGGTGGTCGGCGAATATTCCTGTAAACACAGTAACTTCGCGGACAGTGTGAAGATCACCGGCCTTTCCTAAGGCCCGTGCGAGGACGCCCTAACTCCCAGGACTTTTGCTCTCCTTTTCCTGGGGACCTGGGCGTCCTCACCTAACCTCCCAAGGATACCCACATAAATGACTAAAGAGACCAAACTGCACGGTGTGCAGACTGAATTCCTGACTCAAGGCTTTGACCTGGTCAAGAAACACACCCAGAACATTTCCCAGGCTTTTCTAGATGACCTGAAGGATGCCCGTAATGAAAGCACCACTCGGCTCGAGGGTGACTATATGCGTGTGGCGTCAATACCAACCGTAGTTGCAGAGCAATGGTTGCGTGAAGGTTTCAATGTTTACGAAGAGACCGGCGCAGCGATCGTCAAGCGTCTCCAGGAACAAGATCTGACTGCATTCATGACGACCGATAAGAGGATATAGCAGAATGAACAAAGGCCAAATCCGGGCACACTTTATTGCTCTTTTGAACCGTAGCGACTGCACTGATGCTTTGGCCGATACCTTCATTGACCAGGCTATGACCAGGATACAGCGTTTACTCCGCATACCATCTATGGAGAAGCAACAGTCCTACTCAATCACCTCTGGTGTTGCAGTCAGTCAGATTGTCATACCCTCAAACCTCCTGGAGATTATAGACCTCCAATACGCAGGCCGCGCCTTGGTTCGCATACCTATGCATGAGATGGCACAGCTGCAATCTACAGGTCAGGGCGGGAACCCCATCTACTTCACCAGGGAACGTGAGGTGATCAAGCTGTTCCCTATGCCTTCGTCAGGCCAGGTTTATCTGAACTATTACGCCGAATTTGATGAGCTCGCTACTGACGTTAGCACAAATGTAATAACTAAAATTGCTTCAGATCTACTGACATACACAGCACTCTCATATGCTTCCGACTATTTCCTCGATGAACGTGGTCCGTTGTTTGAAAGTAAATCTGGCAACTTCTTGTCCGAGATCCAGGGGCAAGCCGACACTGGTGAGACATCTGGGATGGCCTCAACAATGCGCCCAACATCTAATTTCGAGGACTGAGGTAACTAATGGCATCATCATCTTTCTACAGCGGCACTGGTGTAACTCCTGACAACACAGATGTTGATCCAGTAGCCCCTAGCAACATAACTGCAATCGAAGACAGTAAGAACGCAGCGGCCCTCTCTGAGGCTGCTGCTGCTGCCTCTGCTGCTGCCTCTGCAACATCAGCATCATCTGGCGCAGCCTCTGCATCAACAGCCACCACAAAGGCTTCTGAGAGCGCAGCTAGTGCCACAGCAAGCTCCAACTCTGCCGCTGCCTCACAGGCATCCAGAGTTGCATCTGAGGCCGCTAAGGTCGCCGCAGAAACAGCCAAGACCTCAGCTGAGACTGCCCGTGACGCAGCCAGTGCATCTGAGGTAGCTTCTGGCGCCGCAGAGGTTGCTGCGGAAACAGCAGAGACCAATGCTGCCGACAGTGCAGCCGCTGCTTTATCCTCCGAGAATGCTGCGGCCACTAGCGCCGACACAGCTGCCACAGAGGCATCCAATAGTGCAACCAGTGCTTCTGCATCGGAAGCGTCTAACGTGGCCTCTGGTGTGGCTAAGGTCGCTGCTGAAACTGCTGAGACCAACGCTGCTGCTAGTGAATCTGCTGCATCTACGAGCGCCTCTAATGCTTCAACTAGCGAAACCAACTCTGCAACCTCAGAAGGCGTGGCAACAACTCAGGCTGGCATAGCAACGACTAAAGCTGCGGAGAGTGCTGCAAGTGCCGCTGCTGCCCTAGCCAGCCAGAACGCTGCTGCATCTAGCGAGACCAATAGCGCAACTAGCGCCACAGCCAGTGAAACTTCTCGTGTAGCTAGTGTTGCTGCACAGGTTGCTGCTGAAACTGCTGAGACCAATGCTGATACGTCTGAGACCAATGCTGCTTCAAGTTCGTCTGCTGCATCTACAAGCGCGTCCAATGCTTTAACTAGCGAAACCAATGCCGCAGCCTCGCAAGGTGTGGCAACAACTCAAGCTGGCATCTCTACGACTAAAGCGACAGAGAGTGCTACTAGTGCCGCTGCTTCTCTAGCGAGTCAAAACGCTGCGGCAACCAGCGAAGCCAATAGCGCAACTAGCGAAGCCAATAGCGCAACTAGCGAAGGCAATGCTGCAACAAGCGCGACAGCTAGTGAGACTTCTCGTGTCGCCAGTGTGGCCGCACAGGTTGCTTCAGAAACCGCGAAGACTGCTAGTCAAACTGCACAAACCGCAAGTGAAGCTGCTAGGGACGCAGCCTCGGCTTCAGAAGCCGCTGCGGCGACCAGTGAGGCAAATGCGGCTGCAAGTGAGGCTTCTGCATCTACAGACGCTGCGACATCAACAACGCAAGCTGGCATAGCGACAACCAAAGCTGCTGAAAGCTCTGCTAGTGCCGCTGCTGCTTTAGCCAGTGAAAACGCTGCGGCAACCAGCGAGGCCAATGCCTCAACCAGTGCAACCAATGCCGCCACAAGCGCAACAGACAGCGAAGCCTCTAAGGTTGCTTCCGTTGCTGCGCAGGCTGCTGCTGAAACCGCAGAAACCAATGCAGAGACCGCAGAAACTAATGCGCAGGCGGCCCAAGTATCGGCGGAAACAGCCCAGACCAACGCGGAGACTGCTGAGAGCAATGCCTCCACCTCGGCTACCAATGCGGCCACGTCTGCAACTACGGCTTCAACGGAGGCTGCTACGGCATCGACAAAGGCATCTGAGGCAGCTTCAAGTGCTACCGCTTCTGCATCCTCTGCATCGGCTGCTTCTTCTAGTGAGACTGCTTCCAGTGCTTCAGAGACCAATGCTGCTACTAGTGCCACCTCCTCTGCTGAGTCAGCTACTGCTTCTGCTGGAAGTGCATCTGAGGCTGCTGCTAGTGAGGCTAATGTAGATGCTGACCGTGTAGCCGCCCAAGCTGCTGCCTCTGCTGCTGCAACGTCTGAGGCTGATGCAGCTACAAGTGAAACAGCTGCGGGTACAAGTGAAACGAACGCAGCATCGAGTGCATCTACAGCAACTACACAAGCTGGCATCTCAACGACCAAAGCTGGTGAAGCGTCTACGTCAGCGTCTAATGCCTCTGCGAGTGAAACGGCTGCTGCTACTAGCGAGACTAACGCTGCTACTAGCGAAACCAATGCTTCTTCAAGTGAAACTGCTGCTCAGACTGCGCAAACTGCTGCCGAAACTGCGGAGACCAACGCAGAAACAGCCGAGACTAATGCTCAAACAGCACAGACTGCGGCTGAAACTGCGGAAACCAATGCTGGTACATCAGAAAGTAACGCAGCATCGAGTGCATCTACAGCTACTACACAGGCTGGTATAGCCACGACAAAAGCTGGGGAAGCCTCGACATCAGCAAGCAATGCTGCGTCATCTGCATCATCTGCTCAGGCGTCTAAGGATGCGGCCCTTGCTGCCTTGGATAGCTTCGATGACCGCTACCTCGGACAGAAGACTTCTGATCCTTCGGTCGATAATGATGGTGATGCCCTTGTATCCGGCTCGCTCTATTTTAACACGACCACAGACAGCATGATGGTGTATGAAGGAAGTGCATGGGTTGCAGCTTATGCGTCCTTGTCAGGTGCCCTGCTCCAAGCCAGCAACCTGTCTGACGTGTCCGATGCAGCCACCGCACGCACAAACCTTGGACTGGCTATCGGGACTAACGTGCAAGCATATTCCGCTGTGCTGGCGGCAACTACGGCGTCTTATACGACTGCCGAGGAGACAAAGCTGGCGGGTATTGGGGCTAGTGCAGATGTTACTGACACGGCGAATGTAGCCACGGCAATCACCGGGTTTGCAACAGGGGCTGATGCCACGTCTTCAGACCTAATCCCTGTGTATGATGTCTCTGCTGGTGCATGGGAAAAGCAGACTATTGCTAACGCCGCGTTGCAGGGGCCTCAAGGTATTCAAGGTATTCAAGGAGCAGACGGAGCAGACGGAAGCATTGGTGTTGACGGCGCAGACGGTCCTCAAGGACCCCAAGGACCCCAAGGAAATACGGGTCCTGCTGGAGCAGATAGCACCGTTCCTGGTCCACAAGGTCCAGCTGGAGCAGATAGTACCGTCCCTGGCCCACAAGGCCCTGCTGGGGCAGATAGCACCGTTGCTGGCCCACAAGGTCCGATTGGCAGCACTGGCCCACAAGGTCCGATTGGTAACACTGGGCCTCAAGGAAATAGTGTTACGGGTCCGCAAGGCCCTACAGGTAATACTGGCGCTACAGGTCCAGCTGGGGCAGATAGCACCGTTCCGGGGCCGCAGGGGGCTACAGGTGCTACAGGGCCTGCCGGTCCCCAGGTAGACGCCACAACTATTCTTGAAGGAAATAGCTCTGTCACTGTCGTGGATAACGGTGCTGACGGTAAGGTTGTGGTGCGAGTTGACGGTGTAGATGTCTCTGAGTTCCAAGACACACACATGGTTATTCCAAAAGGTACAACAGCACAACGTGACCCTAGCACATCATTAGGTTCTATTCGATATAACACTACTACTGGCTTCTTTGAGGCCTTTACAGGCGCTGGCTGGGGTTTATTGGCTACACCACCTAGTGTCACTGGTATTACACCAGGTAACTTCAACGGTGAGGTTGGTAGTACGTTTACTATAAATGGTGCGTTCTTTGATACAGACACCACAGCGTTATTCAAAGGGGCAAACGGTACAGAGTATGCGGCTGCTACGGTTACCTTTGTTAATAGCACACAGATTACGGTTACCAACGCTACAAACCTTCCAGTTGCTAACGAGCCTTTCAAGGTAAAGGTTACAAACGGTACAGGTCTGTCTGTAGAGAGTACGGGTACGATTGATGCGGGTACTGTTCCTACGTTCACGACATCCGCAGGTACCCTTGCAAGCACTTCACGCTGGGACGTAGCAGTTTCTGTAACGGTAAACGCTACGGACGCTGAGAATACTATTACAGGTTATTCTATAACTGAAGGAAACCTACCAGCGGGTCTCTCCCTAAACGCTACTACAGGTGCAATCACAGGCACGTCTACTGCGCAAGGCGCAACAACCTATACGTTTACTGTTGGTGCTACAGACAGTGCAGGTAACACGAACACCCGTCAGTTTAGTATTCAGATTGGCAATGCTGCGCCCGTTTGGAGTAGCCCAGCGAACGCCTCTACTCAGGGATTAGACCTAGGCCGATCCGGCTTAATTACCCTAAGTGCTTCAGACCCAGAGGGTGAGGCTGTTATTTATACGTCTGGTGTGCTGCCTACAGGTCTTTATATAGCCGGTAATGTTATTACTGGGACGCCTACCGTTAAGGCGAACACTAGCGTTGCTGTTACTGCGTCTGACGGGTTTGCTTCAAGTGTGCGGAATTTCTTTATTAACGTAATCGATCCGCATCTGTATAATTTCTTATCACATACGTTCCTCCCTGGAACTACTGGAAGATCAGGCGATGCAAGAGGTGTTTTTGCAGCTTTAACCTCTTATTCCGCCCAAGCCTTTATATCTGACGTAAGCTACTACAACGTAGCCACACCCGGATACCAAGATTGGACTGTGCCAGCAGACGGGACATACCACATTACTTGTGCAGGAGCAGCGGGAGGCAGTTACAGTGGTACAATTGCTAGCGGGGCATCTTTGAGTGCTACTTATAACCTAACAAAAGGATCAGCTCTGAGGTTTATTGTAGGGAAAACGGGAGCTAATGGTTCAGGTAATTACAGCAGTGCTGGTGGCGGCGGTTCTTTTGTTCTTTACGCAAGTTCCATTTCCAACTTCCTTCAGTCGAACGCCGACGCCAGCGCAAATATTCTTATAGCCTCTGGCGGTGGCGGTGGTAGTAACTCTCGTGGGGCGGGTACAAACGCAGCCCTTAATAATACAAGTGGTACACCTTCTTCAGATGGCGCGGCTTTCTACGGCACTAACGGTAATGGCGGTACAACACCATATGGCGCTTGGTCAGGCGGTAGTGGCGCAGGTCTGTTAAGTGGCGGCTCGCAAGTTAAAAACAGCGGCGGATTAACAGGTGGCGCACCTGGTTCATATATAAGCGGCTTTCAGGGCGGCTTTCAAGGTGGGAATTGGTCTCCTGCTCCGGGCGGCGGCTTTGGCGGCGGTGCTAACAGTAACTGGTCAGCCGGTGGCGGTGGTGGGTACTCTGGTGGGTCCGGAGATGACGCAGATGGCAGTGGTAACCAAAAACACGGCGGCGGTGGAGGCGGTAGTTATATGAATACAGGTCATAGTACTTTCATCGCTGAACAGGGTATCCGTGGACCTAACGCACTCGCAGGGTCTATTTTAGTAGAGCTTCTGTAAGCATAATGGAAAAACTTAAACTGTTTTGGCGGAGGTTCACGGAAGCGTGGGCCTCCTGCCTACACATCAGTCACATTCTTCACCCAGGAGTAATCGTATGGCTAACCAAGAAAGCTGGTACATATCCAGAAGTGTCCCCGCAACTCTCCTCCTTGGCCTTATGACACAAGCAGCTGCTATAGTATGGACAGTCAGCATGATGATGGCAGACATCCAGCAGAACACTGAGAAGCTGATAGCTTTCTCTGAGCGTGTGAACAAAGTCGAGGTGATGGTACAAAGCCAAGCAGTCAGCATGGCCCGTATCGACGAAAACATCCAACATATCCGAGGCGCTGTCGAGAAGATGGCTGCGGATTAACCATGCTCTGTACATTGGTGTTCGTTGGGTACTCCCATACGTTCATCAATAACAGAGGCAGCTGGTTCCACAAGAAGTGCTACTACGCCTGTGATGCCCCTATGAACGGTGGGTGGTACAACCGTGTCTGGGCAGTCTCCCCAAACTACACATGTAACAGGAGGATAAAGGTTAACAATGATTGACCCTTTCACCGCCCTGTCCTTAGCAGCAGGAGCCGTGAGCAACGCCAAGAAACTTATAGCAGCTGGTCGAGATGCCTCTTCCGCCCTCAGTAAGTTCGCAGGCTGTTGCGCAGACATAAATTATATTTCTGAGAAGTCTAAGACCCCAGGTCTAATTGCAACTCTAACTGGTTCTGCCGAGCAGCAAGCAATGGACGCCTTTACTGCCCACAAGAAGATGCAAGCCCTACGCAAGGAGATAGAGACCCTAATCCTTTTCCAGCACGGGATGCAGGGTGTCGAAGAATACAAAGAGACCCTACGCAAGGTCAGGGCTCACAGGCGCAAGACTTTATACAAGCAAGCAGAACTCAAAGCAGCCCTAATCGATTGGACGATAGGCATCCTATTCACTCTGGTTGCCATAAGCATCTTTGGTGGTGTCGTCTGGTTGATCGGTAAGAAGAACGGAAATTGGTAATATGCTCTCACAACTAATAGGCCCAGTCACAAGTCTCCTCGACAAGTTTATTCCTGATAAAGACGCAGCCGCAGCCCTCAGTCATGAGATAGCAACGATGGCAGAACGACATGGCCAGGAGCTGGCACTCGCACAGCTGGCGGTAAACAAAGAGGAAGCTAAGGGCAACTGGTTCCAGTCCTCTTGGCGTCCCGCCACGGCTTGGGTCTGTGTGATGGGCATGGCCATTAACTTTATGATCTCACCGCTGCTGGCCCCATGGGAAATCAACGTGCCACAGGTGGACACAGCAACCATGATGCCCGTGCTCATGGGCCTCCTTGGATTAGGCACACTGCGCACCTTTGAGCGCACTAAAGGAGTAAGCAAGTGAAAGACAACTTCGAGCAATCCCTAAAGATGATCCTGCACCACGAAGGTGGCTATGTGAACCACCCTAGTGACCCCGGTGGACGCACGAACCTTGGTGTCACCCAAGCTGTCTATGAGAGCTGGGTAGATCGTCCAGTTACTGAGGATGAGATGCGGTCGCTGACGGTGGAAGATGTCACGCCCATATACAAACGTAACTATTGGGACCGGGTCAAAGGTGACGACCTGCCAGCCGGTGTTGACTTTGCTGTCTTTGACTTGGCCGTCAATGGTGGCACCGGCAGAGGAGCCAAGATGCTCCAGAAGGTTGTGGGTGTCACACAAGATGGCGGCATTGGTCCTCAGACACTAGGCGCTGTAGGACGTATGGATCCAGTAGACATCATCGAACAGTACGCCGCCGAGCGTGAGGCCTTCTACCGGCGCCTAAAGACCTTCGACACCTTTGGCCGTGGTTGGCTCCGGCGTAACGAAGAGACACGTCTAGCCGCCCTCAAGATGGCTGACAAATAACCCTGGTGGGCCAACTCCCATCAGCCGCAACGCTAGTGGGCGGCATAGGGATCCACTAGCCAACCGAAAGGAGGTCATCCATGATCAGTGGAATAGGTTTCCCAATTAGCGAACTAATCATAGTTGGACTATTAGTCGTCATAATGATGCGCCAGAAGTGATACCTGGTAAACTATTTTAAACATCGGTCGCACATCGGAAGCGATCGGTGTTTTTTCAACTGGTTAGCTTGGGGCCCCCTATATACGAAAGTTCTTGTGGTTAGGGCATCCGTTGACTATACTTGGGACACGATCGATGCTCCAGGCATCGTTGGTTAGAGCAGCGGAATCATAATCCGCGTGTCCGGGGTTCAAGTCCCTGTGCCGCTACCAACCCACGATGTCATCGGAACCCATCGGTCCTAACCTAAAGTTGGAGACTGAAGATGACAAAGATTACTAAAGCACAATTGAAAGCACTCGAGTTCGCAGCGGGGCACATTGCCGTCGGTAACGTCCCGGCCTTTATCCGCAGTGTCACAGCTATCTGCCGTGCCGCAAGCTCTGAGAAACAAGCAGAGGCAGTGCGCTCTGTGGCTGAGGCCATGATCCCTGGATACTCTCTTCAATTTGTCGGCCCCCTGTTTGAGACCTGGGAGGTAGCACAATGAGCAAGTATTTCACACTCGTAATTAACACCGGCGAAACCTGGGAAGACGTATATGGCGACTATAGCGCCAAGGCTTGCCGTGATGAGTTTCTCTTTAGCTACAATGAGTACACCCACCCAC
>Ga0209308_10000888_pt1 | contig 29266 bp, 22 predicted proteins | sample COGITO_mtgs_1204_3_FD_184806 | JGI IMG/M metagenome (GOLD analysis project Ga0209308, IMG submission 184806) | Pelagic marine microbial communities from North Sea - COGITO_mtgs_120405 (SPAdes) (version 2) | ecosystem: Environmental > Aquatic > Marine > Epipelagic ...
TCAAACACCCACTGGTGGATGTGATGATACAAATAGATGAGGCGAAGTCTCTTGTCTATAACGCAGCCTGCGCAATCGATCACGAACCGAAGCGTGCAGCAGAATACGCCCACATGGCCAAGGCATCCGCGAGTGAAACGGCGGCATTTGCCAGCAGCCGATCGGTGCAATTTCATGGCGGCATAGGCTACACCTGGGAGTGCTACGTACAGCTCTACTTCAAGCGCCAGAAACACAGCCAGATGTTGTGGGGCGATGCCGCCTGGCATAGGGGGCGATTGGCGGATATTGTGTTGGGAAAAGTTAGCTGAAGTGGTGAAAAATTGCAGAGGAAACATCATAGAGGCACTAACAACTTAGTACTGTTTGGGTGTTAGTGGGCTCGCTTCATCGTGGCCTTAAGTTGTTAAATTGTTAGTGTCCCCTGCGCTATTGCGGCCTGGGCCCGTAGATCGGGGCGACTGCCCCAAATTCCAGTGCGCCTAGGTCAGGCGCCTGCCCGGTAAAACCATCGGTTATGCCCGGCAATACGGCTGCCCGGTCTATGGCGGCGGAACCACTGCGTAGTCGAAAGTCGAGATCGGCCGCGTCGTAGAGAGTCTGTAAAGATTCGCTATCGCGGGCATCAAGTGGTGGCACGTTGACGAAGATGTCGTAATCTAAGAGCACGCTGTTGCGGTCCTGACCTGTCGCAGCGGCATAGTCTGTAAGTGTCGCAAATTCCCGAGATTCAAGCTGGGCTTCATAGTTCGGGTTAGTTACGTCGACTAGTGTTGTGGAAGCGGGTGCGCGCCAGCGAAACGAAATATCCGTGTTCGGGTTTGGACGAAAACCATTGTAGTCTGACGATGAGTAACTGGTTAAGGTAGTCACGCTGAAAATTTCATCTGCTGACCGCTCGCCAAGGAATAGATTGTTGCGCCAGTGTACGTTCGATGCGCCGATGACATTTGTTTCAGACAGAATTGTATTATTGTAAAAAACTGCTCCCGCTGAACCGGCGGTTAAACGGGTCGACCCCGTTGGTAAGTGATAGGCGATATTGCGAATCCAGTAAACAGGGCCACCGAGTGCGGGTTGATTGCAAAACGCGTGGGAGGGATGGTTGATAAACATATTTCGCAGGATACGAATATTGTGCATGCTGCCATCCGCTTCAATCGGATTGTCGTGGCTGTTAGTAATGTAGTTGCCGTAGAAATCGATCGCGACGGGTCGCCTATCCCAATATTCCCGTGGGGGATACTTGGGGCCGTCGGGAATGCCTGGGCCCGAAGCAACTGACCCGTCCGGGTTGCCATAGGTCTCGACGTTGATCCCGTCATGAAAGTCTGCAATATAGTTGTGGGCGACTACGTGCCCTGGTCCATACAGCTTGATCGCCACATAAGATGCCATCGCTGGCGGAAAAATCTGGTCATCCAGTCCGGCGAACTGTTCCCATATCTGGCCTTGCCAGCCAATCAGATGATCGGGATCGTTACGCCCTATAAAGGTACTGTCGGCAATATAAAAATTACTCGAGCCCGAATAGTTAGTGAATACACCCGCACCGACATTCTCGAAACGGCTGCGCTTCACGCTAAGGCCCTTGGAGCCGGCAAGAAATTGTGTCCCGGCTAGCACGGCTATCTCGGAGTTACGAAAGGTGATCCCTTCGAAGTAGGTGTAGTCCGCTGCGCGCACATCGAACAGCGCATAATTTCCATTGCCGTCAAATATAACCTCGCCATCGCCGGCGGCAACGATGGCTATCGGCCGCTCGGCGGTGCCATCGGCGGTCAGGTAATAGGTGCCGTCCAGTGGCGTTGTTCGATTTACCGTTGCGTTGTTGGTGTACTCGTATCGGTTGTATTGATAGACGCCAGCATGCACAACCAGCGTATCGCCCGCCCGCACCCTGGGCCGCCCTGATGTTGCCCAATCTGTGCCAGCACACCATTCGTTATAGGCACACATCAGCCCCTCGAAGGCAGGCTCCAGCTTTTCGCCGGTGTGGCCATGGGGGTAAACATGAAGTACCCGGCCGCCGGCGTAGGGCAGGGGTTCGGCACGAGTGCGCACTAGCGCCAGGCGTTCCGGATTGCCGATTACGCCGTCTGGGTCGTCAATAATAAATCGGGCCTCATAATCGGTGTCGGGCTTGAGATCAAGGACGCTGCCGGCGAACATATTAGGCGTGATAAGGTCAACGCGAGACTCGCTGTAAATACGCTCGCCATTAAGCCGCAGTAGCGGCAGGCCATCGCGCCATTCAGTGCTGCCCTTTTCGCGATACCATACGGCAACGCTGGCATTGCGATTGTCATCTCCCTGAATTAGCCACTCAAAGCCAAGATTGATCAGTGTCGGTGGTTCAGTGAATAACTCGCCGGGGACAACAGCATTTGAATTGTCGGTCTCAAAAGGGGAGGGATCACTGGCAATCTGCGCGTGTGCAGCACCGGCAAAAAGCATGATTAGAACGGCTATAACACCCGTTTTTACTATCGTCGAAGTTTGCATAGACGCCTTGAATTCATATGAGATGCAGGAACGATAAACAGTATCTGCGATTTCCGTCTTTGTCTACACCGAGACAGTAGCGATCAATTCTTCGCCTCCAAAGATGAGAACCGTAAGCGTATGTGCCCTGTTGCAAGATGCTGCCCAGATTGCATCCAGACCCAGAGCATAGTACAAATGGCACAGTTTATTTGCTCCATACCCTTTATTTGTTCCTGACCCTATTCAGTCAACGTAGAGCTATAACAATGAAAAATTTTAAGCGCCAGCTTCTGGCAGGACCGCTACTCTCGATTTGTCTTTCATCAGCACAGGCGGCTGAATTTTCACAAATCCGACCCGACGCCGACACCCTGATGCAATTGCCGGTTAGTAACTGGCTTAGCAATGGCGGGGATCTGTACAACCGCAATTTTTCGCCCCTGACACAAATTAATACAGAGAATATTGGGCAGCTCGGCCCGGTGTGGCGAACGCATCTCGAGGGGTCTGGCATTGCCGCGAAATACTCCGGTGAAGCACAGCCCATTATCAATGAAGGGGTTATGTACATCATAACCGGTGCCGATGATGTCTTCGCTTTGAGCATCGAAACCGGTGAGGTCCTGTGGAGCAACATGGCGAACCTCAGTGCAGAGATTTCAACTATCTGCTGTGGCTGGACCAGCCGTGGAGTAGGCTTCGGTGAGGACAAAATTTTTGTCGGGCAACTCGACGGTGTATTGAAGGCTCTGGATAAGGAAACCGGGCAAGAGGTTTGGTCTATTCAGGCGGAGGCCTGGGAAGAGGGCTATACCATTACCAGCGCGCCACTGTATTTTAACGGCATGGTAATCAGTGGTTTCGCTGGAGCTGAGTTTGCCGCCCGCGGGCGTGTAAAGGCCTACAGTGCAGACGACGGTAGCTTGCTGTGGACCTTCTATACAGTGCCTGCTCCGGGTGAGTTTGGCGCCGACACCTGGCCTGCGGACAGTGATGCCTGGCAGACCGGTGGCGGCACGGTATGGCATACCCCGGCGGTGGACCCCGATCTGGGCATGATCTATTTTTCTACTGGCAACCCTGGGCCGGATTACAATGGCGCCATCCGCCCAGGTGATAATCTCTTCACCGCTTCCATCGTAGCTTTGGATGTCTATACCGGCGAATACCGTTGGCACTTTCAGCAGGTTCATCATGATCTATGGGACTTTGATGCGCCTAACCCAGTTGTGTTATTTGATCTGGATTATAACGGCGTGCCGCGCAAGGGGCTGGCCCAAGCTGGAAAAACCGGTTGGGTGTATATTCTCGATCGAACCAACGGAGAGCCTCTCGTTGGCATAGAGGAGCGGCCGGTTCCGCAAGAGCCACGCCAGGCGACTGCGGCGACTCAACCCTATCCGGTAGGCGACGCGTTTGTCTCTCAGACATTGGATATCCCGCCCGAAGGTTTCACCATGGTAAACAATGGCGCGATCTTCACTCCGTTTTGGGATGATCCGGTACTGCTTCGTCGCAGTGAGGCGAACTGGCCACCCAGCACAGTAGACCCAAATAAAGGAGTAATTTACGTGTGTGCCGGCGAGCGGCAGGCGGCCTATACGACCCGCGATGGTGTCGAACCCGTGGAATCGGGTGATCGGTTTACCGGCGGTAGCATGCGCTTTGCACCCATCGCAGTTACGGGCGTTGTTGCCGCTATGGATTTGCGAACGAACCAGCGACTCTGGTCTCAGCGCTGGTCCAGTCGTTGTTATAGCGGGTTGGTTGCTACAGCGGGCAACCTTCTTTTTGCCGGCCGTAACGATGGCCGCTTTACCGCGATGGATTCTCGCGATGGCAGCAAGCTGTGGGAATTTGTAACCGACGCCGGGGTCAATGCGCCACCGACTATTTTTGAACACGAGGGCGAGCAGTATGTCACGGTGTTCTCTGCGGGCAACCTGCTGGCAGGTTCCAATCGGGGCGATAGCATGTGGACGTTTAAGTTGCTCGAAGAGGGTGAAGAAACGTCTATCCCGCTGGAGCAAATTACCCCGCCGCAGGCAAACGCCGAAGGGTTGGCATTATTTCAGGAGACCTGTGTGTTTTGTCACGGGCGGCGCGGCGAGGGCGGCCACAACGGCATGCCTCTTGAAGGTCTGGCGGCATTCGGTACCGACCGTGTGGCCAGTATTATTAGCAATGGGCAAAACAGCATGCCTGCGTTTGCTGACACGTTTACCGTGAGCCAAATTCGCTCTATCGCCGAACATGTAAGAACCCTCAACCCGAGAATTCGTAATCGCAACTCGAGATAATACCGGTTAGCCTTAGCCTTGTATGAGGGGACACTGACAACTTAACAACTTAAGGCTACGATGAGTCAAAAACACCAACACACAGACAGTAGCAAGGGTTAAGTGGTCAGCGTCCGTTGCGTCTGGTTATCTTCTTTTTACTCTGCCCCCTCTCTTTGGGGAATGGTTCCCGTAAGCATGAAGCTGCGGCTGTTTGTGGTATTGAATGAAAAGTCATCTTTCATCAGCCGAAGCTCAACTAATTCGGTAAAGCTATCAGTAAACGGTGTAGCTCTGCCCAGCCAGATAGCTTTTACTCCGGGGAAGGAAAGCCAATAGTCCAAAGTGTGTAGCCAGCGCTGCCATAACTGTTCGTTGACATTTCCAGCTTCGTACTGCTGCATTAGAAATTCCATTGAGCCATAGAATTCATACATGATCCACATGTACCGGCTTCTCTCTTCAACTGAAAGCTTGGTCGGATCAGTTACCGCTAACAGAAAGAATTTGTTGGCCTCCGCATCGGAGCCCATGAAACGTTGTTGGGCTGACAATCGCTCCAGAATGCGAGCAGTCATATCGGCGCGCTGGGAGCTTGTATTGCTCCGTAACTGTATGGCGAGGTAGATCAAGGTGAAAATAACGCCGAAGCCACCAATAAATTCGCCTAGTTGAGACAGGATTTCGAGAGATATCACTATGCTTCCTCAAGAAGGATTAAGGTGTCGAAATCTTAGCAAACTTTACTGATTTTCAGTTAGTCTTGGGTTTTTTGTTGGGGGTTATAAGGGGAAACTAACAATTTAACAACTTAATGTTGTATGGGTGTTAGTCTGCCCGATTCTTCGTGGTTTTAGATTGTTAAGCTGTCAGTGTCTCTGCCTTTCCGCCCTTACCAGAGTTACCGGCGTGCCGAGTAGTCTACTTAGCACTCAGAACACCTAGATTTAGGGCTGCTCGTGTTACCTATACGCCTCAACACTGATCAAGCGAAGCGCAAAAGGGCCATCTGTTTTGTCATATTGGTACAGAGAAAATTCAGCAATCTGGCCCGTATCAAGTTCAGGACCATCTAGCTTGAACCCTCGAAACTGAGGGAGAAAATTCACGAATGGAATATCGATTACCATTGTCTGATCGGCCAGGGTGTCGAAATCAGCCCAATAATTAATTCGCCGTCCACGCCATAGCGCATCGGTTTGTATTCCCCAAGTGTAACGACGTCCATCCGCCTTCACTTTTACTCTGATGCCAGTATAAGCGGACAAGTCGAGTTCTAAAGGTTGTGTGCGTATAGAGCTGAAACCGCCGCCATTCGTGTTGGTGTTGCCAGAGAAAATCAGCTCCTCCGACGCAATAGCAAACCCGCCCTCGCTTCTTCCTCCCATGACGTTATCATTTTGCACATACCAGCCAAAGTCAGGGCTGTCGGCAGTAAAACCTGTAAGGGATAGGGTGTCCAAGTTGTCAGCCTCCGAAGCGCTGAGAGGCGCACATAGTAGGGCAAGCAGGACTAGGCTGCATGAAAGGGCAGTTGAGGGTGGAAAAAATGTGGTATTAACTGTCATGACATTAGTACGCTGCTAATCATTGGTTTGGTTCAACTCTTTGTTTCAGACAATGAAAGATAAGAAGGGGGGCGGAAGAAGGGGACTGCTAACTTAGTCAAATATATCGTTTCAATCGATCTTTTGGCCAACCTTTCTGCTTTTCGAAATCCGTTTGGATGCAGTCGAATGATAGATAACTTAGCTGTAAACCGCCTTAAGTTGCTAAGTTATCAGTGTCTCGTTTATTCACTTCATTCAGTCTTTTATTTAAGCCAAATGATGTGGGCTTGAGTAGGCTGCTTCTGCGCTATACTGATGACCGAACCCGTCGCCTCTATTAAGACTATGCCTTTGCTTCCCGCCAATATTCATCTACCGGTTACCGATATCCTCGAGGAGTTGAAGTCGACTCTGGTGGATCGCCATGAAGCCATTCTGCAGGCGCCACCGGGCGCTGGTAAAACCAGCCTTGTGCCGTTGGCGCTGGTGGGAGAATCTTGGTTGGGAGACAAAAAAATCTTGATGCTTGAACCGCGACGCATTGCAACCCGCGCTGCGGCGCACAGGATGGCAGACCTAATTCAAGAGCCTGTGGGTCAGACCGTGGGGTATCGCATGCGACTTGATACCAAGGTTTCGCGTCATACAAAAATCGAAGTGATTACCGAAGGCATCCTCACTCGCATGCTGCAGGAGGACCCGTCCCTTGTTGATGTCGGGCTGGTAATTTTTGATGAGTTTCATGAGCGTAGCCTGGACGCGGACCTGGCACTCGCCTTGTGCCTAAAGGGAAGGTCGCTGTTCAGGGAGGACGATCCACTTAAAGTACTTATCATGTCGGCAACGCTACACAGCCAGAAGCTGGAAGAACTCACTGGGGCGCCAGTGATTGAGAGCGAAGGAAAAAAATACCAAGTAGATATCATCTACGGTAAAGCCAGCTCGCCGAAGGACCCCATCTCTGATAAGACTGTTGCGGCAACTCTAAACGCATTAACTGATAACCCCAATAGCAGCATTCTGGTTTTTCTGCCTGGCCAAGGTGAAATCAGGCGAGTGGAAGACTCTCTTGTCCTGGAACTGCACAGCAGGAAGATCAGCGACGTGCAGCTGCGAACTCTCTACGGCAACCTATCCCTGGAGGCACAACAGGCCGCTATCGCACCAGTACAAAATGCCGGTGAACGAAAAATCGTGCTTGCAACCAACATAGCGGAGACCAGCTTAACGATCGAAGGTGTAGATGTTGTAATCGATACCGGTCTCGCCCGCGAACCGGTCTTCGATCCAACATCGGGTATGACACGCCTGCATACGCGGAAGATCTCTCAGGCATCGAGCACCCAAAGAATGGGTCGAGCCGGTAGGTTACGCCCTGGTAAATGTTATCGGCTCTGGTCAAAGAGCCAACAAGACCAGATGGCCCCTCATGCAACGCCCGAGATACTTAACGCAGACCTGACCCCGCTTGCGCTGCAACTTCTGCAATGGGGCATCGATGACCCCAAGGAGCTCGCCTGGCTGGACCCGCCGGGCAGCGGTCCTTGGCAGCAGGCAGTATCGTTGTTGATGAAACTCGGCGCGTTAGTGAAAAGTGATCACGGCCTGAGACTAAGCGATCATGGTACGCAGATGGCAAAACTTGCCGCACATCCGCGTCTTGCATACATGCTGCTATGTGGAAAATCGATTGGACAGGGGGGTAAAGCCAGTCTTCTTGCGAGCATCCTGTCCGATCGCGACCCCTTTGGTCGGGACACGCCGGATATGAACGAGAGACTTGATATCCTGCTGGGGAAAGCAAAATGCCCGAACCAACACCGCGGTTGGTATCGTCGTAGCCATCAACTCGCCGAACAATTCAGTGAGCAAATTGATGGGCTAAAAATTGAGTCCCCTGCGCAGTTACTCCAGAGCGATCAAGTAACGGGCTATCTCATCGCCTGCGCCTACCCTGATCGAATTGCCAGGCGTCGACATGCGGGTGGTTTTCAACTAGCGAACGGCCGTGGGGTCAGCATCGCCGGAAACCATGCCTTGGGAAAATCGAAGTGGCTTGCCGTTGCTGAAGCCGGAGGGATGGCAAAGTCAACAAGCGACATGATCCATTCGGCGGCGACTTTGGATGAAGCACTGTTTGAATCAATACTTGCAGACCAGGTTGTAGAGAACACCATCGTCGAGTGGAACGGCAAAACCAAACGTTTCGTTGCCGAACAAAGACAACAGGTCGGTGCTCTCGTTTTAAGCACCAGCAAACTCGAGAAGGTGCCGGCCGAGGCCAAGATCGAGGCCCTCATAAAACATATTCAAACGTCGGGGTTGGAGGTCCTACCATTCACCCCGGGGCTTCGACAATGGCAGGCGCGCGTCGAACTCGTGCGAATCACTACCGGTAATAAGGATTGGCCAGAGGTGTCCGATGAGCAGTTGTTAGCTTCCATGGACGATTGGCTAGCGCCGTATCTCGAGCCTATCAACTTGCTAAGCCATTTCAAGAAACTTGATTTGAAGTCAATTCTTTCGGCGCTACTGACATGGGAGCAAAACCAACAATTGAATGTGCTGGCGCCGCAGCGCTTCCAGTTGCCTTCCGGTTCCAGTTACACGCTTGATTACACGACAACACCGCCGGTACTCGCAGTAAAGCTACAGGAAATGTTTGGATGCGTTGATACACCCGCAGTTGTCAGCGGCCAAGTACCACTCACCGTCCATCTGCTTTCCCCGGCCGGTAGGCCATTACAGGTTACTCAGGATCTAGCCGGATTCTGGGCTACGTCCTATCATGATGTCAGAAAGGAAATGCTGGGGCGTTATCCAAAACACCCATGGCCGGAAGACCCACAGAATGCCGTACCGACGAAAAGAACAAAACCGAGAGGAAAGAATTGAAAGACCTATGAGAGGGGCCCATTGATTTGAATTCTGTTTAGTAAATGGGGGTTACAAATAATATAGTCGTTATTTATTTGCTCAGATTCAGCTGCACGCTTCTCTACTGCAAGCCAGCTTCCGCCAATTTTTCTTGATCGACATGGCTATTGAAACGAGCCAACAGTAAATTCAGTTTTGGCTGAATGTAGCTTTGGCAAAAAGGTCTATCAGGCGCTGAGTAAAAGTAGTCTGTTAGTTCAATCTTATTCCGTCTAAAGCTTCTAAACGGATAGACTTGAGTTATCACAGCTTCATCAAAACCTGCCCTAAGTGCATCTACTATGTCTGCTGCCTGTTTATATTGCTCATCATCATAGGCATAGATGGCAGAGCGGTATTTGCTACGCATTGAATGATTTGACCTGCTTGCATGGGTATACAGATGAATCTCGATTAGGTCTGACAAGGAAATAACTGCTGGGTCGAAGTAAACCTCGACCGCCTCAGAGAAGTCCGAGTCCTTGCCGCTTGATGCTATCCATCCTTGATTTACCTTGCTTACGCCAAGCAGTGATTCAAACACGCCTTCTGTGCACCAGTGACAACCACCGCCTAAACCAATTTTACTAGAGGCGGTTGTCATAGCCGAAATTCCAGATTAAACGGAAGCGAACTCATTAAGCCGAGGGTAGTATCCAGTTAGGTCTGGGGAAGTGACAGGTGTAGCCACTGGGGCTTTTTTCTAAGTAGTCTTGGTGTTCAACTTCAGCTTCCCAAAAGTCACCCACAGGTTCTACTTCGGTTACTACCTTTCCGGGCCACAACCCTGAGGCATCCACATCGGCAATGGTTTTTAGTGCTTCAGCTTGTTGTGCATCAGAGGCATAATAAATAGCTGAGCGATAGGACGGACCAGTATCGTTACCTTGTCTATTCGGTGTACTAGGATCATGGATCTGAAAGAAAAGCTCCAGAATCTGTCGATAGCTGACCACCTCATTATCAAACAATATTTCGATAGCTTCAGCATGATTTCCGTGATTGCGATAGGTTGCATTGGCCACTTCACCACCCGTATAACCAACACGCGTTGCGGTGACGCCGGGACGCTTGCGAATAAGATCCTGCATGCCCCAGAAACAGCCACCGGCTAGTACTGCACGTTCATTTGCCATTGTTAAATATCCTCTACTTGATCTAGATAGGCTTCATAGCCGTTGCTGCTCATTTCTTCCCGAGGGATGAAACGTAATGAAGCTGAATTAATGCAGTATCGCAGACCGCCTTGATCTACGGGCCCGTCCGGAAACACATGCCCCAGGTGACTATCACCATGAGTGGAGCGCACCTCAGTGCGGATCATGCCGTGGGATGTGTCAGTAATTTCATTCATGTTGGCTGAGTCGATCGGCTTAGTAAAGCTTGGCCAGCCACACCCTGATTCATACTTGGCAGACGACGCAAACAAAGGCTCTCCAGAAACCACATCAACGTAGATGCCAGGCGCTGTATTGTCTAATAGTTCGCCCGTACCAGCGCGCTCAGTACCACTTTCCTGAGTTACTCGAAACTGCTCTGGCGTCAGTGCAGAAATCGCATCCTGTGATTTTTGATATGTACTCATAAATTTCTCCTCGCCATTGATGAGATGTGGCTGTGGGGTGTAACAGACCCGTTCTTAAGATATTTCATTACGGAAGTAAGATTATTCTAATAGATGGGGTCAAAGATCAAAAGATTAAAGGGGTCAGAGTGCTTAGATTTAAAGTACTTAGATTTAAAGTGCTTAGATTCTAGATAGCATGTCATCCGATTAAGTTATTCCGGTTCCTTTGATCTGCTTACTACTGGTTCACAATTTCCGGGTTAGCAATGTGCCGTCTCAACATGCTTGCAAACGCCGAACGGCCAACACCAAACTTGATCGAATATTCGTATTACGAACTAAGTGTTGTTATTCTGACACCATCAATTTACCACTTCAATCAATTTGGATACGCCAAACTAGTTTGAGCGGTCCGAGAGTCTATCAATGAAATTTACTCCGTTTGATCTTGAATACACTCAATCTGTCTGGGAGCAGAAAGTTGAGTTTAATCTCACTGAAAGTGGCGTGCATCCAATAACCCTGCAAGAGCTGATTGGCGAAGACGAAGGTTTGCTCGAGCGTTTATTACAGCTGGAAATCAACTACCCCCATGTGAATGGTATACCGCCATTGCGCGAGAATATCGCGGCGCTTTACGACGGGGCGGGTACGGAGAATGTGCTGGTTACCGTGGGTGCCGCAGAGGCTAATCACATTATCATGCAAACGCTGTTGGAAGACGGTGACGAGCTTGCAACCCTCACGCCAACTTATAAGCAAGTCTGGGGCATCGCTGCTAACAGCAATCATCTCGTAAGACCGTTTCGCTTAGACCCCGATCAGGCTTGGGCATTAGATGTCGAAGATCTACATCGGCAGGTCAATGCGAAGACCAAGATCATCGCATTGGTAAATCCTAATAATCCCACGGGGCATATTCTTACCGAAGAAGAAATGGATGTGATCGTTGCTGCGGCGGATAGCGTCGGTGCCTGGATTTTGTCGGACGAAGTCTATCGCGGGGCCGAGCGAACTCAGGAAGCAGAGGCTCCGTCTTTCTTCGGCAGGTACGATAAGGTGCTAGCGGTAGGGAGCATGAGCAAGGCCTATGGCTTGCCAGGTTTGCGTGTGGGTTGGGTGGTTGGGCCTCCCGACACCATCGAAGATCTCTGGCGTAGACACGAGTACACGGCTATCACCGCTGGCATGATCAGCAATCATCTCGCCGCACACGCCCTCTCTGAATCGGTTAGGCCGCGGCTGCGCGCCCGTGCTCGCGACTATATAAAGGCGGGCTATCCCGTGCTGAAATCGTGGATGGATAGCCAGCAAGGGCTGTTTTCACACACACCGCCGCAAGCCTCGGCCGTGACTTTCATTCGGTATGATCTAGAAGTTAGTTCTACGGAGTTGATGGAAAAGCTCTGCAGGGAGGCGAGTGTATTCGTCGGCGCAGGCGACTCCTTCGGTATGGATAAGCATATTCGTATTGCCTTTGGTCAGGAGAAAGAAGTATTGGAAGAAGCATTCAGCCGAATCGAGCGAACACTGGATAGCCTGCGTTGAGTAGGATAGTCACGCTGGATCAGATCAAGCAGATTCTGCCTACTCTGGACCTAGTCCCCATTATTGAGCAGGGCTTTGCCGCCTACAGCCAGGGCCTCTGTGTAGTGCCTCCAGTCGGTGAACTGACATTCCAAGACCCACCCGCAGATGTGCATATCAAGTACGGCTACATCAAGGATGACGATTTCTATCTCGTAAAAATCGCCTCAGGATTCTATGACAACCCGAAGCAGGGCCTGCCGTCCAGCAATGGCTTGATGCTGTTGTTTAGTTCCCACACCGGAGAACTAGTTGCGACGCTGTTGGATGAGGGCTACCTCACCGATGTGAGAACCGGTGTTGCCGGCGCTATCGCAGCTAAGCATTTGGCTCCGAAAGATGTGGAGTGCATCGGTATGGTTGGTACGGGCACCCAAGCACGTATGCAACTACGCTACCTAGCTCCAGTAATTGATTGCAGGAAGCTACAGATTTTAGGCAGAACTCGCGACGCTGTAGATTCATTTCGAGAATATGCCCAGACCTTGGGATTCGAAGTGAGTATCGCGAGCAGTGGCGGCGAAATTGTGAACAGCTGTAATCTAGTAGTTACCGCTACGGCTAGTGCGGCGCCTCTATTAGATCTGGAACACTACTCCGGAAATGGTTTGCACATCACCGCCGTTGGTTCCGATACTCCGGAAAAGCAAGAGCTAACAGAACGCTCTATGCTACGAGCAGATTTAGTCGTGGCAGATAGCCAAGCGCAGTGCGAAAGTCGCGGAGAAATTCACCATGCCATCGAAGCTGGCCTGATATCAATAGACGACACAGTTGAGCTAGGTAAGATAATCATCGGTGATGCGTCAGGGCGCGAGAATGATCGGCAACTAAGTATTTGCGATCTAACCGGCGTTGCCGTTCAGGACATACAGATCGCGAAAGCTGTCTATAGAAATGGGGTAGGATAGAAATGGGGTCAGAGTAAATATACAGTACTGTATATTTACTCTGACCCCATTTAGTTCATTCAGTAACACACCTAGCTGGATCTGACTCGGCGAGCACCGGGTTCATGTTGCCAGTATGGATGTAGTCCGCCGCCAGCTTGCCGGCCATCGGTCCGCGTCCGAAGCCTGATGATGCCAGGCCGCTGACAATAAAGAGATTATCTCTGAGGGGAATCTTGCCAATAATAGGCGCGCCATCCACTGAGAAGGGCATCAGTCCCGCCCAGGTACGTGCGATCGGCAGGCTCGCTACCAGCGGAATCACATCCGCTGCGTGACCGCGATTCACGTCGATACCTGCCTGGTCCGGTGTGCTGTTGTAGCCCAGACTCTCTCGATCACCGCCAAAGATGATCTCGCCATTCTTGCGCTGCCGCCCATAGAGGTGTCGTGTAAAACGACTACCGTTCTTGTGCGTCAGATTAGGCGGCGTGGCACTATCGGAGCGATTGTCTTTGCTCCATGCAAAGCTGGATTCGGTAGAACCAATGGTGTGCATCACTCGTGGCGGCAGGCTCGCCGTCGCCCACATCTGACCGCGTATGGGCACGATGGGTATCTTGAGCCCCAGCATTGAGCCCACCGGGCCACACCAGGCGCCGGTTGCCAGCACCAGAGACTGGCATCGGTATTGTGCCGCCTGCGTCTGTACCGTATAACCGCCACTGCTCAGTGGCGTGATAGAAACGACATTCTGCCCGGTATGGATAGTCGCGCCCGCAACTTCAGCCGCATGGGCGAATGCCCGTGTGGACTTCACCGGGTCGGCCTGACCTCGCTCGGGCCTATACATATAACCGGCCAATTCCCCATTGGCTTCCGGTTCGATGGCGCGCGCCTCTCTGGGGGAGAGCAGATCAACCTGATAGCCGCCGGCTCTCTGGGCAGCTACATCATCCTGATAGTAATCGTATTGCTCTTCGGTATGAATGGCGGTCAAGGTGCCCGAAAGCCGAAACTCCATGTCGTAGCCCATGTCGATTTGCATGCGCTTGAAGATCTCGGCACTGCCCGCGGTCAGATAGGACAGCAGATTGGGATTATTGCCCCAGCCCGATCCCCCGAGGCCACCCATGTTCTGTCCAGACGCCTCAGAGGCGATCTCACCCCTCTCCAATAGCAGCACATCACTGCCTTGCTCGGCTAAGTGGAAAGCAGTAGAGGCACCCGCCATGCCGCCACCGATGATGAGAATCTCGGCTTCATGAACGCTACACTGCGCCGCCAAGCGACCGGGTAACATGCCCGCTGCAGCGAGCGTGCCGAGGCCGGTGAGTATTCGTCTGCGTGCAGGGTCTATTTGTTTCTTGGCCATGGTGGTTCTCATTCGGTTGCGAGGGAACGAACAGAGTAGTTTAGAAATGGGGTCAGAGTAAATATCCAGTAATTTTTGGTTTTCTAAGCGTTTCTACTAAACTTTGGGTACCTGGTTTATTTAACCCTAAGTTCAAGGATGAGCTTTGTGTCACGCCGATTGAGATTGTGCCCCGCGGGAATTCCTCAGCATATAGTGCAGCGAGGTAATAATCGCCAGATCTGTTTTGCATCCGATGATGATATAGCAGCTTATGCAAACTGGTTACACGAAGCTGCACTCAAGTATGAAGTGTTGATACATGCATGGGTGTTCATGACCAACCACGTTCATTTGCTGGTAACGCCGCAAGTGGAGCTAGCCTCCTCATTGATGATGCAATATATCGGTCGTCATTACGTACGCTACTTTAACTACAAATACCGTAGAACCGGCACTCTTTGGGAAGGCCGTTATCACTCCAATCTACTGCAACAAGAGCACTACTTACTCGCGTGTCAGCGCTATATTGAATTGAATCCGGTAAGGGCGAAGATGGTGGCTGATCCAGCGGACTACAAGTGGTCTAGCTATCGCAGCAATGCCCTTGGTGTGAAATCCGAAATGTTGACACCCCACCCTGTATACATGAGCTTGGGACGCACTAAGGCGAGTCGGCTACTCAACTACCGAGCGCTATTTGGAGCAGATACTGATGAAGGATTACTACAAGATATTCGCTACTCGTTGAACAAAGGCCTGGTGTTGGGAACGGAGCGATTCAAGACGGAGGTAGAGTCATTGACCGGGCGTCGAGTAAGGCCAGCCAGAAGAGAACGCAAGACGCGATAAACCACTGGATATTTACTCTGACCCCATTACAAATCCAAATCCGCAATAACCCGATTCAAATGCGCCATAGCCTCATCCGTAGGCCCGGGATAATCCCCGGCAATCGGCACGTTGCCAATATAACCAATATCCTCAACACCTTCCGGGCTAGTAAAGTAGCCACCGAACACCAGTCGCCGCAGCCGTGCGAAAAACTGCACGGCATGTTCGAACTCCGGCACATCACGCCTGTCTCGATAGGCAATGTCTTCAATAATCTCTATCTGCTGCGCATCACTGGCAGCGACAAAGGGGCTACCGAAACGTCGGCCTGCTTCATCGTCCAGCCATTGCAGTCCGTTTAGAATTTGCACGCGATCTCGGTGCTGTGAAGAGTAGGGCGCGCTCACCCATTCGTCGATAACATCCGGCACCCCTACTTCTGTGGCAGAAGGGCCACGTTCATCCCGGGGGCAGATAATGTCGCTTAGCACGGCTACTTGATCCAATTGTGCAGGGCTTAAAGTTTTCGGCCACGGAGCTGTGGGGCTAATCATGTTGGGGTCGGTACCATAGCCATTTTCGCTAATTGCCGCGAAGTCCAAGTCAGGCCAATGACTGGACGCATCAACTGCCACAGCTTCGGGCTCCGGTGCCTCACAGGCAACGGCGATGCCGCCAATCATCACCACGCTAGTCATAGAGCCCATGCGTTTAAGGCTTTCCCGGCGAGTCATTTTGGGATTATAGACAATGCTCATGCGCCTTCTCCTGCAGTCATTTGTTCGGCTAAGTGAGTCGCATTGCGCATAGCTAAAGTAAGAATAGTGAGTGTGCAGTTCTTATGGGGGTTAGAAGTGAAGACACCCCCATCCATAACATAGAGGTTGTCTACGTCCCAACACTGCCCCCACTGATTCACAACCGACGTGGCCGGGTTGTCGCCCATTCTTGTGGTGCCGACTTCGTGAATGATTTGCCCCCCAGCCTTGATAGCCTGTTCTGGAGTGGCATCAGGATTGTTCACAATCCCGCCCATGGCTTCGATGATCTTCTTGCCCCATTCCAGGCCGTGAGCAACCTGATTCAGTTCTTGCTCAGACCACTGCCAATGAAACTTGAGAACCGGAATTCCCCACTTGTCTTTAACGTCTTCGTCGATCTCGCAATAGCAGTTGTCGCTTTGTACCATCTCACCACGTAGAGCCAGGTTTATACCCGTGCCGTATAGATCCCTCACCTCGTCCTTGGCGCGATTACCATAGCCATCGACGCGACTGGCAACGCCCATGCCGGGGGAGCTAAAGCCGCCGCCTACTTCAAAATGGTAGCCACGGGTGAAATCGAGCGTGCCATCCTTCTGGCCTGCGTTGTCCCACCAGGGAATATATAAATGATTGCTGGAATAGCCGTCTTCATTGTATTTGGGGCGGCCTTTTAAGGCGGGAATAAAACCGCCTATATCGGCGCCTAGAGAGTCCATTAGATTACGCCCCACCTGCCCGCTGCTATTAGCCAGCCCATTAGGATGCAATGCGCTCTTTGAATTCAGCATTAGCCGTGCTGTCTCACAGGCGCTGGCCGCGAGAATAACTCGATCAGCGTCAACTCGTATGTCTTCATTGGTGAGTCGGTTAACAAAGGTGACACCCGATGCCCGACCGTTTTCATCGACATGCACTTCTTTAACCATGGCATCGGTAACCAACTTCATGTTGCCGGTTTTCTGTGCCCAGGGCAGTAGTGAGGTTGTAGTTTGAAAGGCTGCGCCGATGGAGCAGCCGCGGCCACAGCCGGTGGCATAGAAACAGGCTTTTCTGTCGTCCAGATCTTGAGTGATTACTGCGCGGCGCATGGGCACGGCGGGTATGCCCATCTTGTCGGTAACCGCCTTCAATAATAATTCGTAGACGCGCGGTTTTGGTGGTGGTTGCAAAACGCCATCAGCCGAGGCCGGCGTATCTTCCAGGCCTGGGTTGGTGCCGGAAACACCGATCAGTTTTTCAGTGCGGTCATACCAGGGGGCGACTTCGTCATAGTCGATAGGCCAGTTCTCGCCCAGGCCATCACGATCGGCCATGTTGAAATCTTCAGGCGTGAAGCGTGGCACCAGGCGACCAAAGTGATTGGTTCGACCACCCAGCATACGGGCACGCCACCACATGAAACGCGTGCCGTCTGCCTCGGTGTAGGGCTCACCAGGGACTTGCCAGCCACCATCGACGGTGGCATCAAAATAGCCGAAGTTCTTGTCACTCGTGCTGACGCCGCGCAGAGGGGCTTCGTGGTTTTGTTGAAACATCGGCGTTTCTGTAACCGGGTCATAATTTCTACCGGCTTCCAGTAGCAACACCCTTATACCAGCCTCTGTCAGTATGTGGGCCGACATACCGCCACCCGCACCCGACCCGACTATCAGCACGTCGTATTCAAAACCCTCAAATGAAGCCATTCAATTCCCTTGCTCACTTGTTCTTGTAAGTTGCGGTCCGCATTGAGCTCGATCTGAAGAGCATACTATAAGAAGCCTAGCGGCGAGCGCACGCAATTATTCGCCCAGGCTTGATCTACTATTCTTGTGCTTTCTGGCGGCCTGAAAAATGCAGGCTATAGCGGAAAGCTGCCAGGGCGACTATCTAAAGTATCTAGCGAATCTAGAAAATCGCTAGAGTTCTCTTAACCAGATGTTCTTGAAAGATACGACCTGACCATGATCCTGTAATAGCAGTGGCATCTTGCCATCACAAGCCTGCTCTTGTCTGTGAGCGAAGGGCGTGCACCTGCTTTTATACTCCGGCGCACGAGTAAAGGTCGAGCCGAGTATTTCCACATGGTTTTGCACCAACACCCCGTTATGTAATACGGTGACGTAGGCGGGTGATTGCAGTGTGCCATTCGCCTGGTATACCGGTGCGGTAAAGATAATGTCGTAGCTCTGCCACTCACCCGGTCGCTTCGCGGCGTTCACCAGCGGGCTGTGTTGTAGATACACGGAGCCGGCCTGACCATTGATATAGGTCGGATTTTCCCAGCTGTCCAGAATCTGAATCTCAAACAGTGAATGCAAAAATATGCCGCTGTTGCCGCGCAGCTGACTTTCGCCCTCAATTACATCGGTTGCGCGCCATTCCATGTGTAGTTGAAAGTTGTCGAAGCTTTGTTTGGACCTTAGGGTTCCTGTGCCGTTTACCGTGACAACGCCCTCATCAATATCCCATTGCGGGGAAGCGGAATCTTCTAGCTGTTCCCAGGCATTCATGTTGCGGCCATCAAATAACACAATTGCATCGGAAGGCGCCGCATCAACGCTGGCTCCTGTAACCAGCGCTGGGATCGGCTCGAAAACTTGAGTGTGGTCGGGCAATTGCGCTAGCGCCGCAGAACAGCCGAGCAGGCAGCTTAGAGTAAGGGGGAGAGTTTTCATGTCTAATCTCTTTGGGTGGCAAGAAGGAAGAAGGGGACACTAATAACTTAGTAACCTAGGCAAATATATCGATCCAATTGATCTCTTGTCCAATCTTTCTGTCTTTGAGACCTATTTGCAGACTAATAAGTGTCCCCTAGGGATCAATAAAAACCCGACCACTAGTTAAGGTGGCCGGGTTTCTGTTTAGTGGAGGCGGGGCTGAAGTCGTATCTAATTGATTTAGATAAGACACGCTCAGTTTATTTATTTTCAGTTTTACACGCGATGTTGCCATGAATTCCGATTAAAAAATCTGAACCGTCGTCCAACAGGGACTATTGCCATTCAAAGGTCAACATTCAGAGAAGTCTATAATTCAGTTTGCGCGGTCTCTTTGATCAAATTATTATGCACCGGTTTGGCCTTCAATATTGTCTTTCATTAGTTTGGAATCAAAGGCATCAGAGTACTTTCTGTGCCCCGTTATTTAGGTCGGTGCTCTTAAATTAGAAAACAGATTGCTTTAAGCAGGTAACCGTAAAAAGGGGTGAGTAACATAACAGCTGCAGCTGGCGGAGGGTCTTCTTGCCAATTATAAAAATCTACATTGCCGAGGATCACAATCGCCCCTATCAGCGAGCCTATCCAACCAACAGAACTGCGCCAGTGGAGCCGTACTGTTGTGTTAAAAGCGTACGCATTTAATCAGGCAAACATGGAATATCAATACATTAGACCTATGAGAATACAGTGTCCCCATCCGATCTTTTTGTTAACATATTCATCGACAGTTGATTTTGGCGCTGAGCGCGGTCCCCTTAGGGCAACCGCGGCGCAACAGCCCCTTATCTGCATATAAGCTTTATATCGGGGCTTTGACGAGGCCCTAGTATGAAGACCATCATAGAACCCTTTCGCATTAAAGTTGTTGAACCTATTCGCCTATCTACCCGGGGCGAAAGAGAAGCCTTGCTGGCAGATGCTAGCTTCAACACTTTTTTATTGCACTCAGATGACGTAATCATTGATCTGCTCACCGATTCTGGCACCTCTGCTATGAGCGCCGCACAATGGTCTGCGATAATGCAGGGAGATGAGAGCTATGCGGGTTCGCCATCCTACCGGCGTTTTGAAAAGGCGGTCAAAGACTTGCTGCCGTTTGAACACATCATCCCAACACATCAAGGCCGGGCGGCAGAGCATATTTTGTTTTCGATCATCAGCGGTAAAGGCCAGCAGATACCCTCAAATACGCATTTTGATACCACTCGAAGCAACATAGAAGAAAGCGGCGCAACGGCTCATGACCTGGTTATTGCTGAGGGTCTGGACCCGGCCAACCTACATCCATTCAAGGGCAACATGGACACTGAGCGTCTGCAGGAATTTCTTGCAAACCACAGCAGTTCGACACCTTGCATCATGCTCACCGTTACCAACAATGCCGGTGGTGGGCAGCCTGTGAGTATGGCCAACATTGCAGAAGTTTCACGAATTGCAGGTGAGTTTAAAATCCCTCTGTTCATTGATGGCTGCCGGTTTGCAGAGAACGCTTTCTTTATCAAACTCCGCGAGCCCGAATATGAGGATTGGTCAGTGCCTGATATTGTAGGAAAAATGTTTTCTTACGCCGATGGCATGACCATGAGTGCAAAAAAAGATGCCTTTGCGAACATTGGCGGATGGCTCGCACTGAATGATGGAGAACTTGCAGAAAAAGCCCGAACCCGGTTGATTCAAATAGAGGGTTTCCCAACCTATGGGGGACTTGCAGGCCGTGATCTGGAGGCTATTGCTCAGGGTCTGAAGGAAATCGTTGATGAGAACTATCTCACCTACCGGCTGCGCACCACGGCTTATATCGTGGAGAAACTGCAAGAGCTCAACATTCCTGTCGTGCAACCCGCAGGTGGTCATGCCGTGTTTATTGACGCCAGAGCCTGGTTGCCGCACATACCGTCACTGAGCTATCCAGGACAAGCGGTAGTTTGCGGGCTCTATGAAATCGGCGGCGTTCGAGCGTGTGAAATTGGTACAGTCATGTTTGGTCGCCAGCCAGATGGCAGCGAACAGGCCGCACCCATGGATCTGGTGCGTCTGGCCTTCCCACGCCGCGTTTACACGCAGTCCCACGCCGACTACTTAATTGAGGTATTCGCCGAGCTTGCGGCTGACACTCAGGCTATGACCGGATTTAAAATTATCAAGGAACCCGCCGCACTGCGACATTTTACTTCTCGCTTTGAACGCTTTGAACGCTTAGAGGAGTAGAGGAGTAGGGGACACTAATAACTTAGTAACTTAGTCGAATATATCGATCCAATCATCCTCCTGTCCAATTTTTCTGCCTTTCGCAATCCATTTGGATACAGCCGGCCGGCTGATAGCTAGTTTTTCAGCAACTTCTTTTGATCGTATTCCCAGCTTCTCCGTTCCCAAGTAGCAGATCATAGCCTTCGCCCTGGACGCAGAATTCTCTCGTGATCTCAGGCGCAGTTCAGATTGCGCCACCTCACAGCGTTCGCAAACAACGGCGAGCAATCTATCCAGGTCCCATCCTTGCAGTGTCAGCCTCGAGCGGGACTCAACAGCGAGTTCATCTTCTTGCAGCACCTGCTCTACAAAACTGGAATTCCCGAGAATTCGTTCGTCACCGATACAAAAGATATGCTCTTGCCGAAGTCGTCGAATCGACTCCCAGCCACCGTAGCTTCTTACCAGTCCACCGCCTGACAGGCCGGTTCCGCTGGTAGCCGTCAGGCCCACTTTCATGAAATCAATATAGCTCATCCGAGCAGAGCACCAAGTCTTGCCAAAATGGGCTAATACCTCCTCAATGGAATGCCATTTCTGTCGATGCTTACCCAAAATTCCTGCGTGTCCGGTCCATGGGTATTCGCAGAGTTCAGAAAGATTGTCGATCAACCTAGCTCGCATCGGGTTGAGGTGAATGTAGCGGACAAGTTCCAGCAGGTAGTTCTCTTCATCGCATAATATTGAAGTGAATCGGTTCTGAAAGACATAGCCACTGCGGCGGTGGCGGCGGTTATAGTTGCCAGCAAACCCTCCCAGCACCGGTGCCATAAGCTTTGCCAGCGGCTGTGCGCCAGCGCGAACTAGTAAATGGTAATGATTGGACATTATTGCCCAGGCTAAACATTGAGAGCCCGTAAGCGAGAGATTGTTGCCGAAGCGAGCAAGGAAATCGCGTTTGTCCTCAGAGTCTTCAAAAATATACCGCCGCTCCAGGCCACGCCCGATGACGTGATAGCAAGCACCCGGTATATGAAGTCGGCCTCTCCTTGGCATGTATAAATCTTAGTCGAAGAACCACCAAAACCCCAACTTCGCTAAGTTACTAAGTTATTAGTGTCCCCTAGAGGCCCGCCGGCAACGATCTGAACAATAAAGCACTTCATTCCAGTTCTTCTTCCATTTTTTGCGCCAGTTATAAGAAAGGCCACAGACTTTGCAAATTTTACTGGGAAGTTCACGTTTGTGGTGAGCCAAGTCAGACACTCCCCCAGCGCCGCCGGTATTGACCTAGCGGATCATAAAGTTCTGTTTGTTTGCTTAAGTTGAAATGCCGGCCTCCCCTCGGGTCGGCGCCGACTCCGGCTATATACTGCCAATTTCCCCAGTTCACCGCTACGTTATAGTCCACCAATTGATTTTCAAACCAAGCCGCACCGAAGCGCCAATCTTGGCTTAACTCGTTTACCAGACAACTCGCCGCTATCTGTCGCCCCCGGTTAGATAAATAACCGGTCTCATTCAGCTGACACATGCAGGCATTTACCAGCGGATAAGGCGTATCAGCCTGACACCAAGATTCGAATTTCTCTCGCTGATACACAGTGCTCGGAGGCTGGGCTGCACTACCCTGGAAATTGAAAAGCTTGCTTTTTGTTTGTAGTGCTAACCACAAGAAATATTCTCGCCATAACAATTCAATAAAGAGCCAGTACGTGGAGTCGTTACCTCCATGCTCTGTTTCATAACCCTGAATCCTTATACGCAGGCGCCTGACAGAAAGGCAGCCCATATTTAGCCAAGATGACATTTTTGACGAATTAACAAAGCCATCCAATTCATTGCGGACTACTTTATAAGAAAGCGGCAAGTCACCGGCAAAATACTGCGACATATGGATCTGTGCCGCCGCCTCGCCTCCAGTCAGCAAGTTCTCGGTTGTTGAATGCTCAGCTCTGAAAGATGAAAGCGTCTTGCCTTTTGTAGATACCACCTTGGGTGGCGGCGGTAGATTTTTTGGAGCGGGCAGTGCAGGGGTTGTTGACCATTTCTCAGCATGGCGCCTAAATTTGGAGTAAGTCGCTGGCATTTCATCATCAGCAAAGTGGATGTCTTGTTGGTTGAAGAGCGTATAGGTATCTACTTCAACTATTTCAAGCTCGGGCATCTGCATGGAAAGACCCCGCAATTCGCTTTTTTCGTCCATGCCAAATTGACGAGAGCAAATCAGCCGCTGGATGGCGTTCTTGCTAACTAATTCGGCTAACGCTATTCGTGGCCGATCGTTCAGTATCAAAAGATGCTGCCCCACTCTATCTAACGAGGTTTCCAAATCTGCTAGCGCCTGCTGCAAGAAGCGCCACCGATGAGACCCCAAAGAGGGCGAACCATAACGACTAGGGGCAAACCAATCTGGATTAACACAGTAAACAAGCAACAGTGACTCACTGTTTGCTGCTTGGTGTAACGCAGGGTTGTCGTCTAGCCGCAGATCGTGTGTAAACCAGTAAAGCGTGCGTGTCATAGATACTCCTGAATCACTATACGCCGGACAGACAACAACGGATTAGAGGAACTTGATGGACTAACAAGGGGACACTTATAACTTAGTAACTTAGCGGGCCCTGGAGTTATAGAGGGTTTTCTTAAGTTACTAAGTTATTAGTGTCCCCTAAATAAGTTACCACCGATGAGCCCCCAAAGAGGGCGAACCATAACGACTAGGGGCAAACCAATCTGGATTAACACAGTAAACAAGCAACAGTGACTCACTGTTTGCTGCTTGGTGTAACGCAGGGTTGTCGTCTAGCCGCAGATCGTGTGTAAACCAGTAAAGCGTGCGTGACATAGATACTCCTGAATCACTATTACGCCGACCAGACAACAACGGATTAGAGGAACTTGATGGACTAACAAGGGGACACTAATAACTTAGTAACTTAGCGGACTCTGGAGTTATAGAGGGTTTTCTTAAGTTACTAAGTTATTAGTGTCCCCTAAATAAGTTATACTCGGGAGAGAGCGGGGCATTGTGAGGCGTTGCCGCCTTATAAAATAAATCTGTCTCTCTTCAATAGGGTAACCGTTAAAAATTATGCTCGTATAGGCCTAATATGAATAATCCAAGCAACCATTCCCGACGACAATTCCTGCAGGCATCCTCAGCTCTGCTGCTGACCGGTGTGACAAGCGCAAGTCGCGCTCAGTCCGTGGCGGGTAGTGGCGATTACTGGCAGCAGGTGCGGGCTCAGTTTTCATTCGACGAAGACGCGGTGCCAATGAACGCGGCCAATCTTTGCCCTTCCTTCCGGGCTGTAGCAGAACGTGTGTCACAACTAACGGCCGACATTGATCACGATTGCTCATTCAATAACCGAGCAAAATTCAGCACCATGCTGGAAGACAGCAGGGCCAGAGTAGCCAACCAACTCAATGTATCCGGGGATGAGATTGCGCTGGTACGCAATACCTCCGAAGCCAACAATATTATTAACAATGGGCTGCCTCTCGCCGAAGGAGACCGGGTGCTACTTTGGGATCAGAACCATCCCACGAACAATGTAGCCTGGGATGTCCGTGCGGCACGCTTCGGCCTACATATCGACAGGGTCAGCACACCAATTCAGCCGCAAAATGCCCAGGAGCTCATCGATGCATTCGCTGCCAAGCTGAGTGACCGCACCCGGGTGCTAGCTATCACCCATGTCTCCAATCTCAGCGGTATAGCCTTGCCGGTGACCGAGTTGACTGCTATGGCCCACGCCAGGGGCATCCATGTGCACCTTGATGGCGCCCAATCATGGGGAGCATTGCAGGTAGACCTGCGCGCACTGGGCGTAGACAGCTACAGTGCCAGTGCTCACAAGTGGTATATGGGGCCCAAGGAAGTCGGGCTGCTCTATGTCAATCAGACCAGCATCGAAAAGCTCTGGCCCTCTGTAGTGGCTCCGGGCTGGGGTGACAGTGCCGAGACTACTTTAACGGGCGCCCGCAAGTTTGAATCTTTAGGCCAGCGCGATGACGCCGCGCTGGCAGGTTTGGGGCTGTGCGCTGAGATTCATGACCGCATTGGCCCGGCCCGCATTCAGGCCCGCATTAGCGAATTGGCGCAGCGCCTCAAGACCGGACTATCCGAAGCCGGGCTGCAGCTTCTTACCCCAATGGATTCAAGCCTCAGCCACGGTGTCTGCATCTTGCGCGTCCCCGATGGACAGGGAGGCAATCTGTCTAACCGGCTCTACAACGAGTATGGCATCGCCGCCGCTGCCACAGGTGGCTTGCGTCTTTGCCCGACTATTTATAACACCGAACAGCACATTGACCGTGCTATCGCCGGAGTGCGAGCTTTGATGGCCTAGGCCTAAGCGTAGTTTGTTTTGCTAGTCACAAGTCTGACTGTGTAAAGTCGATAAAAGCTCCGACCGCTTTCAAAGTGATCGGGGGCTCATTTGGTGGAGGCGGGGGGATTTGAACCCCCGTCCGTCAGCTCTCTTCCTTCGGGTCTACATGCATAGCGTCGTCTATTAAGTTAACCCGCATCCGCCCGACGGGCAGGGTGATTTGGGCGAGCTTGATACTATTTAGCCGCTTCACGTCAAGCGCGTTCCACTGGCGATTCCGTTCTAGATGACGATTGCGATCACAAGTTTACGGACATCCCTGTGGCAATCGCTAGCAAGCTCTTAGGCTGCTAGGGCGTAGCTTTCGTCGTTGGCAACTATAAAGTTGCAGCGATTGATTTACGAGAGTCACTACCCTCTCGGCATGCACCTTGGGCTTCAATACCGGCGTCGAATCCTAATCGCCCCCAATGTGATTTTTAATTATAGCACAATTGTTGCTCAGACGCCTTTGTTCCCCGTGTAGAGGCCCATAGCCCGGTGTTCAATTGCCTGGGCCAATATTAGAGATCTAAGATAGCTACCAGCGATACAGAATCTCTCTCCCTATGGCCTCTTATACCCTGAAAGCGTTGATATTCGATCTGAATGCGCTGAGAGGGGCCCAGCAACCAGGCTATTCCGGTCTTGAAGGTGAGCGTATTCTTGTCCCTGATCTGCGTGTCTAGATTGTTGGTGAATTCATGGTCGGCGATCAGTTCTATATAAGGGCTGTATTGTCTGTCGGCACCGACCGTCCATGCCTGGTAGGCGCCGGTTCTGATTACACCCAGCCGTTCTCTATCTCCGAATGGCTCGTTAACTGCCTCACCCAAATTGTTTATCTGATCGTCATAGCGGCTGAGCATCAGATGAATGGCACTTCGCCAGCGTAGCTGACCGCCTAGAACATTGTAGTTGCCGATCAAGTCGGCGCTGATTAGCGAGCGCCCTAGATCTACGTCGTGTGTCACCAAAGTAGAGCCAGTAGGTGATGGCCTGTTGATCTTTGAATCACCATTCCACCACAGGTGCTCGGCTCGAATATGATAGGCGAACGTCTTGTTAATAACTTCACCATGATCAAAGCGTAGGCCTATTCCATTGCCGGCGCGCTCGCCTTCGATAAATTGGGGTTTGCCCTTGGTGTCTTCGAGAATCAATCCGAGCCCGGTAAAGCCTGCTTTGTTGCTATTGGCGCGTGCGCCCAGGAATAATCCGAAGTCGATTCTGTCAGAGCGGCCGTCTAGACGATCTGGCTCGTCACGTCTGGCGAATCTAACTGTGCTGCGCAGCAGGACTTCGCGGTTGGCAAAACGGGAGATTGGCGCGAGGGATTCTGCCTGAATGACTTTGCTCTCGCTTGATGAGTTTCTGATGGGACCGGCAACCGGAGCACCAGCTGCCTCGCGCCGCTGTCTAATACTTTCACTCTGTTCGGCACTGCGGTAAGACAACGTTCGATTGAGCCATTCACCTAATGATGTGCCTAGTGCAATCGAGCGCCGCAGGCCCGATGTGCCCATAGCTCCCTGCCACCGGCGATGCTCTGCAGTGCTGATCTCGGCGCTTGAATTTTCTGCCGCCGCGGCGCCCAGGCTTATATTGCACAGTAAAAGACCAAGGCAAAATACGGTTGTTCGTTTTCCAAAAAATTGAGGCATTTCATTTTCTCTGCTTCTTGTTGTTTTTGAAGCAACACAGCCTAAGAACTGCCCTGCTGAAAAGGGTGGTCGCAGTTTCTCGCCGTTCTATGAGGTTCTGCCTGCTGGAATCTTCACGCCGGAGACATGCTTTGCGCTCCACATTGCCAAAGACTTCACTAATGGAACAAGTTCCTCACTACGGCTGGTGAGGTGGTAATCATAGCGTGGTGGATTGTTTTGGTAGGGGCGTTTCTCAAGCAATCCACACTTCACCATGCGCGCCAACCTAGTCGCAAGAATATTGCTTGGCATATTTTCTTTCGATTCCTGAAAATCCTTGTATCTGTGCCTACCGAAAAGACCGATGTCTCTTATCAGTAGAAGTGTCCATTTATCACCTAAGATATCGAGGGCAGTCGCTATCGGGCAGCTAGAACGCAGTGCGGTTGATTGAGGGAGTTTCTTCATGAGCGTAAAACTAGCTGAGTAACTCTAGTTTTGCAAGTCACTTTGACGAAGCTATAAAAATGCCGAATTATTAGTGAGCGGGAATCTAGTTTTTAAGGGTGCGAGAGGAAGGTGCGAGAGGAGGATACGAGAGAAAGGTGCGAGAGGAGGATGGGAGAGGAAGGTACGAGAAGAAGGTGCGAAAGCAGGTGCGAAAGAAGGATGTTAGCGATGCGCGTGGCGCACGATGCGCTGCTTGTCTACGGCCCATTCCTGGTCTTTCTTTGCGGCGCGCTTGTCGTGGTCTTGCTTACCCTTGGCCAGGGCTATCTGCACTTTGACCAGATGCCCCTTCCAATACATCTTGGTGGCGACACAGGTGTGTCCCTTCTGTTGAACGGCAGCGATTAGCTTGGCCAGTTCTTTGGTCTTAAGCAGCAGCTTCTTGGTTCTGTCCGGGTCGGCTATGACATGGGTGTTGGCGGTGTTCAGCGGCGTGACATGGCAGCCTAACAGGAAGGCCTCGCCGTCTTTTAGCAGCACATAGCTGTCGGTTAGCTGCACTTTCTTCATGCGCAGGGATTTCACCTCCCAGCCCAGCAGTGCTACGCCGGCCTCGAAAGTGTCCTCTATGTAGTAGTCGTGGCGCGCCCTTTTATTGGCGATGATAGTGGTATCTACCGTCTTGCTCTTGACTCTTGTTGTCTTGGATTTTGCCATGGGGCGCGATTATAGCGTTTTCCGTGATCTTAGGCGCAAATACTTCGCAAAGCGCCATTTGGCGCGCGTTGTGCTGCTATGGCGGCACTGTTAGAATCCCCCAACAAGAATGATTTACTCGCCGATAATAATGCTAATAGCTTGAGCTAAAAGGGGTTTTTGATGTCAGACGTTAGAGGGCAATTTAGCTCAAGACTGGGATTTGTTCTCGCCGCCGCCGGCTCCGCGGTGGGCCTTGGCAACCTCGTGGCATTCCCGGTTATGGCATCCAAGAACGGCGGTGCCGCCTTTCTTATCATTTATCTCTTCTTTATCGCCTTTATCTGTTACCCGGTCATGCTGGCCGAGATATCCATGGGGCGCAAGACCCAGCGCAACCCGGTGGGGGCCTTCTCCGAGCTATCGGGCGGGGATAAGAAGTGGCACCTGGTGGGCATGCTGGGCATTCTCACGCCGTTTATGATCGCCGTGTTCTATACGGTTATAACGGTGTGGTTGGTGGTCTATTTGAAAGAGATCGCCACCGGCGGCCTCGACTCCCTGGCGGAGGAGGCCACCTTCGGGGTTCTCGTGGCCCAGCCGTCGCTGTTTGCTTATCTCGCGGTGCTGCTTGGCATCGTGTTCTTTGTTTTACTCGGTGGCGTGAAGGGCGGTATCGAACGCCTCGCCAGGGTGCTGATGCCTACGCTGGCGGTCATGCTTATTCTGCTTACGATATTCGTTCTGACACTGGACGGCGCCGTAGCCGGTATCCGATATTACCTGGTGCCGGATTTCAGCAAGATGAGCCTAACAGTTGTTAATGGTGCGCTGAGTCAGGCCTTCTTCTCGCTCTCCCTGGGCATGGGTATTTTAATTACCTACGGCTCCTATTTTGGCCGCGAGGACAATATTCCGCAGTCGACACGCATGGTTGCCATCGCCGATACCAGCATCGCCTTCTTCGCCGGCCTG
>Ga0209308_10000904_pt1 | contig 28945 bp, 29 predicted proteins | sample COGITO_mtgs_1204_3_FD_184806 | JGI IMG/M metagenome (GOLD analysis project Ga0209308, IMG submission 184806) | Pelagic marine microbial communities from North Sea - COGITO_mtgs_120405 (SPAdes) (version 2) | ecosystem: Environmental > Aquatic > Marine > Epipelagic ...
ACGACGTTTCGCCTTTGCGGACCTGACCGCCCAGCTCCTGCGCCTGTTTGTAGGTCATCCATCGGCTGGACACATAGCCATGCTTGGCCGCCATGACCCAGAGCATCAGGATATTGATCCCGCGATACTCTTCCCCGTTGTGTCGGGTCGGCAGGGCGATGCCGGACGCGCTTCCGGTCCACGGTTTGCGCCATGGCGGCGTGCCCGACTCGATCTCTGCAATAATGGTGTCGGTGACATGGGCATAAACATCAAATTTCGGTGCCATTTGTGGCCTCCTGTTCAAAGTGACGCGGGCAAGGCTTGGTGCCTTCCTTCCGCAGATGGGCTGCGCCTCGGCCACCTGATCTGACCGAATACGCATGTATTCGGCGGAACAGAGTGGGAGAGGGCAAAGCCCGACCCACGGCCCTGAACGGGGCTGTCAATCGGCCACATTTGCGAAGAAAATGTCTGCGCCAAAATCAGACGCCAATTTGCCCCGCGAGGAATGGCTCGCCCGCGAGACAGGGGAAATTGGTGGCTGATTTTGGGGATGGACTAAGGTTGACCGCCACGGTCAGGGATGTTGGGCGGACCAAATCAGAAGAAAGATGCCTGGATTGGGGTGAGCGGACCAAAGGCCCGTTGAGCCCCTGTTCAGTCGATTGGAATTTGTCGCCCGCGCGCCAATGCGCGGGCTCGTATCCATATTCGGGAAGATATATTTTTCGGACCGTCGGAAAAAATGAAACTCGGCTGGTAGGAGCCTTTCATGCTGAACCACCTGAAGCCGACATTGAAACTTCTTCGAAATCGAATATTTCGTTGCGCTGCCGCATGTCCGCTTGGAGCCCATATTACCGATTGCTGCAAAGTACTCGAATGTCGGCTTCAGGATCTTCCGGCAATTCATCCACCATGCCGCAAAGATCAGGCCCGGTATCGCTTCCCTGTGGTTTCAAACTAATTTGCTGATACGGAAACGAAATTTCCCTGCGCGACGGTCTGACCAGATCAGTCCTGCATCCGCCAGACCATTGGCAGCAGGAATGGAAAGTTCGTCGCCTCGTCGATTTCCACTTTCATAATCGGAGCCATGAATTTGTCCCAGCGACGGTTGGCTTCGCCTTCGTTCATCCGCTCAATTGCAAGTTCCAGATCATCAGTTTCAAAATAGCCGATCAGCGTAAGACCATGGCGGAAAATTGAATAATTGCGAACACCAGCATCTTTCACTTCTGCGACGAGTTCGGGCCAGATCTCATCATGGCGTTTCGTGTATTCGTCCTCATATCCGGGGCGAAGTTCCAAAATCCAAGCATATTGTGACATATCGTGCTCCTTGGTTGCAAAAAAAGTAATTACACCGGATGTTCTCACAGGTAAGTTGGTCAATTGATGCGCAGCCCATGAGTCTCATGTCACGCTCAAGTTCCTCACGCATCAAACCCAAAGCCCTACCAACACCGCGTTGTCCAGCGGCGGCCAACGGATATAAATTTTAATGCCCAACTCCAACAGCTTTTGCACCTAACGATAGTGCCTTTAGAACATGGGTTCCACGCTGTACGCCGCTACCCACAATCACGTCGATTTTGTCTCCAACCGAGGCAACAATTTCTGCGAATCACATGGGGAACGGGCAACATCCGGATAAATCATGTGTTGATTCGTGTCCAAAGGTGCGGTCATGGTGGTTCCTTTCAAATATCATTCCGGGTCGGCTATAACGTCCTGGCGTTGCCTGCCCAAGCCTTCGATACCCAGTTCAACCACATCACCGGGGCGCAGGTATTGCTGCGGTTTTTGCCCCATTCCAACGCCGGGAGGAGTACCGGTGGAAATAACGTCGCCGGGGTGAAGGCTCATGAACTGGCTGAGGTAGGACACCACATGTGCCACGCCGTAGACCATGGTTTTGGTCGACCCATTTTGCATGGTCTTGCCGTTCACTGTCAGCCACATCGGCAGGTTCTGCGGATCGGAAATTTCGTCCTTTGTGACCAGCCACGGACCGATCTGGCCGTAATTGTCACAGGATTTGCCTTTGGTCCAATTGCCCGCTCTTTCCAGTTGAAAAGCGCGTTCAGACACATCGTTTGTCACGGCATAGCCCGCAACGTATTTCAGTGCATCAGATTCAGACACGTATTTCGCGCGCTTGCCGATCACGACGGCCAGTTCCACTTCCCAATCGGTTTTTTCCGAACCACGCGGGATGATGATCGGGTCATTTGGACCACAGATTGCGCTGGTGGCTTTCATGAATATCACTGGTTCCGGCGGCACATCCATACCGCTTTCTTCCGCGTGGTCTGCATAGTTCAGGCCGATGCAGATGAATTTGCCGGTTCCAGCAATGCAGGCGCCCAGCCGGGTGTCGGGGCCGACCAAAGGCAGGCTGTTCAAATCCGTCGACCGGATGGCTTTCAACCCGTTATCCGATAAGGTTTCGCCAGCAATATCGTTAACTATGCCGGACAGATCACGAATGTTGCCATCGGTGTCGATAATGCCCGGTTTTTCAGCGCCAGTTTCGCCAAATCTAAGAAGCTTCACTTTGATTTCCTTTATGTATTGGCCCAACCGCGACAGCACGATGTGCGCCACCGGTAACAACTGTGTATTGGTTGTTGAAGTTGTGTTGAGTAGTAATCTGTATTTGCATGTTTAATTTCCCTTTGAAGTCGGCATAGGCAGGTGCCTGAAGCCATAATCGTGGTTGACCATCATGCCCCTGTCGGAAGTGGTCCAAGCTGGGCGGCATACCGTGTGATACATTCGAGTCCGAAATCAGTAGGTTGAAGCCAGGGTTCTCGCGCAGATCCGATTTCGATCCCGAGGCGATAGGCGAGCAACGTCTTTCCATACGTCAGAAACTGCGGGATGCCCTGCATTACGAATGTAAGGACCGGCAGCAATTTTGCATAAAGCTCATCCGCATATTCATGCTCGCCAGCGATAAAAGCAGCATGAATTGCCGCCGTTCGGTCAATCGTCTCGATTCCAGGGATCAGTCCTTGAGCTCCGGCCCGCAAATTATCCGTCAATTCCAGCCCGCAGCGACCATTGAAGACCATTGTCTTACCAGTGAGCGCTTTAGCGGACGGTTCAAGCGCCAACGCCGAGCATTCCAACTTTGCGATCGAAAAATTGGTGTAATTTTGCGCCAACGAGATAAGGTTGTTGTCATTGAGACCATAGCCAAGGAATTCGGGCGCGTTCTGAATGCCCACCGGACAATCGAGCGCATTTATAACTTCAGAGAAGAAAGTAAGGAGTGCGGCTTCGCTGATCGTTTCAGACGGAGGTTGCAGGAGCAGCGCAGTAGCACCCAGATCAAGTGCTCGTCTAGCCGCTTTCAGCTGATTGTCGGGTGTTTCTCCACGGATAGTTACAATCATCGGTAATTGGTTGTTCAGACGTTTTGCAATCGTAGTTATCACGGCCGCGCACTCATCTTCATCCAATTTGGCTGCTTCTGTCCCGAGTCCCAGAACTGCAATGCCTTTCGCCCCAGCTGAGATGGCCGCGTCCACCTGAAGTGAGAACGGATCGAGCCGGAGTTCACCGTCAGAGCCAAAAAAGGAGTAAAGCATCGGATAAATTCCTGGATGCAATTGTTTTGTCATTTGATTAGTCTTTCTCTTTTAGCGAACATGGTCGATTGCTGTCGCGTCTAGCTATGTATTTGTCGTTACCGGCAATGGTGAGACGCATCGCTAAGACTTTTCCCATTTAGGCATCTCAAACGACATGCCAATTGCACAATCCTGTCGTTAGATTCGATAAACCCGCTCTGCGGTCTTCCTTAGCAGAAGCGCCTGTTCATTTTCGGAGAGCGGCGCTATAATTTCGGCAAATGCCTGCCAATGCTGAACATAAGTCGCAAAGAGCTTGTCGACCGGGAAGTTGCTCGCAAGCATAGATCTTTCGGGGCCGAATGCTTCGAGAACCTCATAAATGTACGGGCGAAAGCTTTCGACGGTCCAGTTGTGATCAAACATGCCAAGACCGCTGATCTTTACGGTTATGTTAGGTTGGGCGGCCATTGTTCGCAGACCCTCCTTCCATTCTTTCCAGCCATCAGGGGTTCGATCAACAAACATACCGGCATGGTTCAAAACGATACCTACGTCGGGGTTTTTGGCTGCAAGGGCAGCGCAGCCCGCCATTTGATGTGGGTATATTTGCAAATCAAATGACAGATCATGTGACCGCAGCAGATCGAAGTTTTCCATCCAAACCGGATTGGCCAGATGATCAGGCGCACCGTAGGAATAATCAGCGATTTCGTGCAGGTTCAAAACCTGACGGATACCCCGTGTGTTGGCAAATCTTTTTTGATCAATTATCTGCGCTTCAGCATCATCCGCGGCAAGATCCACGTTCACGACAAGCGCCTGGGGTTTGCCTTCGCCTGCTCCGTCGGCGAGCGATTGAAGAACTCGAGTCTCTTCCACGCGGTCTGTCGGAAAAGCTTCGACATGCACCGCTTTTTCAAGGACAACCTCTGCCCCACCCTCAGCCAGTAGTTCAGGCAGAAGATAGCTGCGGGCGATTTCAGCTGTATTGCCAATAAAACTGTCTGACGGTTCCTCAAAATGCGGGTACAGGCCCGTAGACAGATCCCACAAGTGAATGTGTGCATCGACAACTCTAATGGGGTCGCTCATGTTCTACTCCTTCTGATTTCAAATAATCCGGTTCGGGTTGGCTATTCCAAATTTACGTACATGCCGCCGTCGACAAGAAGGCTTGCGCCAGTGACATAGCGGGCCATATCCGAGGCCAAGAACACTGCAACTTGGCCAATATCGTCTGGCGTTCCGAACCGACCGAGTGGGATACGTTTCAAAGAATACTCAGCAAGTTCTGTACCGTCGAGAACGTCGCGTGTAAGGTCAGTCAGAATGGTTCCGGGCATGATGGAGTTGCAGCGAATATTGTGCTTACCAAGCGAGATTGACACCGACTGCATCATCGAGTGAACCGCGGCCTTGGTTGGTGTATAATGACTTTGCAATTCGCCACCTACTAGCGCGCTAATTGACGAAGTAGCAATGATCGCGCCGCCGTGGCCCTGTTTCACCATCTGCCGCGCAGCAGCCTGAGAAACAATGAAACTACCTTCGTAATTTACAGCCGACACCCTTCGCATGACATCAATCGGAATATCCAAAAACGAGTGGAAAGGACAAATCCCAGCATTCGATGACAATACATCCACTTTGCCAAACTCCGCGACTGCGGCATCAACAATTTTCTGTCCGGTATCGGGGTCAGCAACATTACCCTCAACTGCAATCGCACGGCGCCCTGACGCTTCAATGTCGGCCAAAACGGCCTCAATTCCCTCCGTTTGACCAAGTTCGGCATCATTTTCGCTGAAATAATTGATGACCACATCAGCGCCTGCCTGCGCCATGGCGCGAGATATACCCGCGCCTATTCCGCGGGATCCCCCGGTTACGATCACACATTTGTCTTTAAGAAGCATCACGCAGGTCCTTTTTTGATAGTGCTAGAACAATCTTGTAACCCGTCATATCCGTGAGACAGACCGTGTTGTCTTACTAAGCGAGAGTTTTCGGTTCATCTTATTCCTTGAGGGGTTGAGAGACGAAAACGAATACATGGCCAAATGGATCGAAAGAATCTGGGTCATCGGATCGGAGTGAAGCCAGGCAGCGCAAGACTCACCCCAAGCCCTGGATCATCGCTGAGCGTGATCTCGCCGTTGAGAGGTATGGCTGCACCATCAAATAGGGGTGTTTCCTCATGCTCCTCATAAGCCGGAACCGGGAAGTATTCGACCATGCCGATGGTATTGTCACTTGCCGCCAGATGCAGTGTGGGGAGACCGTAGGCATGTGGGTATACGGAGAGTCCGGCTGCTTGCGCGAGCGTGCACACGTGCTGGGCCTCGCTGAACCCGCCAACCCGGCCGATATCGAATTGGATGATATCGAGGGCTTCGGCCTCAATCAACTGAGCGAATCCATAACGAGTGGTCTCGTGTTCGCCGGCAGCGATCGGTACCGGTGATGCCCGCCTTAACGCGGCGTAGTCTCTGATCTGATCGGGCATCAGCGGCTCCTCCACCCACTTGAGGTTGAACGGACCGAGCGCGTGGCACATCTGCAGCGCGTACTCGAGGTCCCAACCCATGTAGGCATCTGCCATGATGTCGATATCGTCACCGACGGTTGAGCGAAGAAGCTCGACTATCTCGATGTTGCGGTTCATGCCCTCCCGTCCGTCTACCGGACCGTGGAGAAACCGCATTTTCATGGCCTTAAATCCCCGGCTAACGTAGCCGGCTGCTTCGCGGGTGAACTCGTCCTCGTTAGTGAAGTGAAGCCCACTTGCATAAATAGGGATCGAACCCCGGGTCCTGCCACCGAGGAGCTGATGCACCGGTTGGCCCAAATGTTTGCCGGCGAGATCCCACAGAGCAATATCGATGCCGCTGATCGCGTGCAACGCAGGACCCTTTCGCCCGTAGGGCATGGTGCTTCGATACATCTGGTCCCAGAGCATATTGCGGTTGAGCGGGTCGCTTCCGATCAAGAACCTGTTGAGATGCTGATCGATGATGGAGCTGCTGGTGCGGCAGTAATCCTCGCACCAACCCGTACCCACCAGACCGTCTTCGGTCTCGATCTCGACCACACACATAGAGTCGTTTGGGAACCAGCTCGACAGCGGATGTCGATACTCGGGGTATCTCGCCATGGGGGTGACCAGCTTGAGCTCATCTTGCCTAGCGGCGAAGTCGCCCCAAAACGACGTGTCAACGGGGGTCACCTTCACTCTTGCGATCTTCATTGTATTCTCCTCAAGGTCGTTGAATTGTCAAAGGGCTTTGTCTTTTGAAACAATCGTTTCCGGCAATAACGCAGCGTCATCCGTAAGAAAGCTAAGGCGCAACGTCTGACCGGACCGCAGTACAGGCGTGTTACCAGAGCGAAACTCCTTGAATACCAAGTCTTGCTGGCCGTTGCACTTAATCGTGTAACGATGCACGTCACCGAAGAAGACTACCTCGGTAACCGTCGCATCAAATGACACATGTCCATTTCCCAGGGCAGCGTGTTCGGGCAGTCGAACAATTTTTTCCGGCCGCACCGAAAGCAGGGCATGACGGCGACCCGATTCGGGTGGTCGTGGATAGATGGTGTCAAGTCCATCAATCACCCATCCTCCTGCAGACTTCTCAAGCGGATTGGTGAGTGTCAGGAGATTCGTTTCGCCTATGAACTCCGCGGCAAAGCGCGATTTCGGATGATCATAGATCTGTTGAGGATGGCCGATCTGAACGATTTGGCCTTGGTCCATAATTGCGATTCGATCGGATAATGTTAGAGCCTCACCCTGATCGTGCGTTACATATATAACGGTGCAGCCAATCTGCTGCTGATAGTGTTTGATCTCGAGTTGCATGCGTTCCCTCAACTTGAGGTCCAACGCGCCCAAGGGTTCATCCATCAGGAGCACTTTTGGCTCGAAGACGATGGCACGTGCGAAGGCGACGCGCTGGCGTTGGCCGCCAGAAAGCTGGTTCGGCATGCGCTCCAAAAACCCGCCAAGGCCAACGAGGTCAAGGGCGGCGGCAACCCGTTCCTGCGTGACCTGACTGTCAGCACCGCGCATCTTCAAAGGAAAGCCGACATTCTGCTCCACATTCATGTGCGGGAACAAAGAGTAGCTTTGAAACACCATTCCGATGTTCCGCTTTTCAATGGGTGTCGCGGTCACGGGAACGCCTGCTATGGATATCTCGCCCGCGCTCGGGTTCAGGAAGCCCGCCAACATGTTCAGGGCAGTCGTCTTGCCGGAACCGCTTGGCCCAAGAAGCGTAAGGAACTCGCCGGCCCCAACGCTGAGTGTGAAATTCCCGAGCACCTCCACGTCACCGAAAGATTTACAGACCCCGCTGAATTCAACGACTGCGCCCCTGGACTCTTGAAGTTGTTTCATGGTTGCAAATCCTTAACAAGAGCATCCGCTGGCATTCTGGCAATCTTGATACGTTCTGACTTCAGCATTGTGTCCTACTTCTGTTTTAAGCGTTGTGTCGCCCGCGTTTGGAGCAGAGTGCCGAGACCAATTCCGATCGTGGTTAGGGCAATCAGAATGGACGCGACGGCCGCGACGGTGGGATCGATCTCAAATCTGAGATCCTGCCAGATGCGCACGGGTAGAGTTTGCTGACCGCTCATAACGAACAAGGCGACAATCAGCTCGTCAAAGGAGATGAAAAAACTGAAGATTGCCGAGGCGAAGACCGCCGGTCTGATTGCAGGAAAGGTGACATACCAGAATGTACGTATTGGCCCGGCACCATGGATACGCGCCGCGCGTTCCAACGTTGTGTCAAAATGCTCGAGAGTCGCGGAGACGATCAGCACCGAAAATGGCATCGCCAGAATGCTGTGCGCGAGAATCAAGCCGAAATTGCTCCCGATGAGATCAAGCTGCGCAAAGAGAAGGAAGAGAGCAAGAGCCACAATGATAGCGGGAACGACGATCGGCGAGATCATCAGGGCATAGACGATGCCCTTCCCGAAGAATCGCGTCCGAGTTAGGCCAAGTGCAGCCAAGGTGCCGAGAGTTGTGGCGATAAGAGAGGCAGGGACTCCGATTATGAAACTCAAGATGGTCGCGTCCAGAAAGTCGGAGTCCTCGAAGTAGTTACGGTACCAACGCAAGGATAGAGATTCCGGTGGAAATTGAAGAAAGCGAGAATCGACGAACGAGATCGGTATGACGATCAACAGCGGTGTAAGCAGGTATAACGCCACGAACGCGAAGTATATGGAAAGCAGAATGCGGGACATGGGTCAGACCGGCTCCTTCGAACGTCTCTTAGGAGCCCCTGGCGTCGCCGCATCGAGAATGAAACGTAGCATCAGCACTATCAAGACCGTAGATACTAAAAGAATTAGTCCGATAGCCGAAGCAAAACCCCAGTTTAGCAATTCTTCGATCTGAAAAACGATGAGGTTGCCGATCATTAAGTCCTTTCGTCCGCCAACCAGCGCAGGGGTGATGAAGAACCCCATGGAAAGGATGAAGATGATGATGGACCCGTTGCGCGCGCCAGACAGACTTAAGGGGAAGTACACGAAAAGGAAGGCGCGAAATGGGCTCGCCCCCAGGACGCGGGCTGCCTTGATCAGGCCGTTGTCGATCTCGACCATGACAGAATAACTGGTAAGAATCATGATTGGCAGCATGATCTGCACCATCGCGACATAGACCGCACCGGTCGTATAGAGCATGGGAATCGGCTCTGTTGTCACGCCGAGCGCGATCAGCAGTGAATTGATGAGGCCTTCGCGCCCAAGAACGGCCATCCAGGAATAACTACGGACCAGGATGCTGACCCAAAGCGGTAGGAGGATAAGGAAAATCAGGAAGGGCCGGATTCGCGAGCGGACGGTCGCCAGAAAATAGGCCGCGGGATAGCCAATAATGAAACAGAGGAGCGTCACGATGGCGGTTAGCTTGACCGTATTGAATAAGACACGAGGGTAGACCGGTCGAGAAAAGAACTTCTCGAAATGAGCCGTGGTGAAGTTGGGATCAAAAACACTCATCTTCATCAATTGGATAAGGGGATAAGCAAAGAAAATCAGCAGTAGCACTACCGCCGGCACCAACAAAACGAATGACTGGTCCGCTGTGAGCCGCTTGACGAACGCTAAAAGAGCGTGCCCGCGTATGCGAAGGTTTCCCTTCAAAAAGTTTTGTCTTTCGCCCAACACGGAACTTCTCTCCACAATGCAAACGGATTTAATATCGGGGTGCCCCGGTGAGGTACACACGTTAGGCCGCTAAGCTCACACGCTATTTACTGCCGCTAAAGTTCAACCATAACGGCTCTAGAGCGCCGATGCCCTTACATCCTTGGGTGTAAGGGCATCGGAGGTACTGCGAAACTATTCCAGCAACCACTCAATCCAACGTTCTTCCAGATTTTCCCGGTTTTGTCCCCAGAATGCCCAATCGGTCAAAAAGGACTTGGCCGCATTGTCGGGGTTTGTTGGCATGTTGGCGGCAACCTGAGGATCAAGATTTTCCATCAAACCGGCCACGAATCCGGGATAGGGAATGTCGTTGGCCCAATTGGCCACCCATTCAGGGTTGGCCCATGCGCTTAAATAGGTTTCCGCCGCATTCTTGTTATCGCAGCCGACCGGGATGCCGTAGTAACTGGAGTCGGTGTTCGAGTCCTGCCAAACCATGACCGCATCGACGCCTTCGTCCTGCATCACCTTGATACGACCGTTCCAAGCCACGCCCATGTAAGCTTCACCTTCTGCGATCAATTGAATGGGCTCTGCGCCCGCACTCCAAAACTTCACCACATGCGGTTTGATCTCGTCGAGCTTTGCAAAGGCCCGGTCCACACCCTCGTCGGTGCCGAGTACGTTATAGATGTTCTCTTTGGCGACACCATCCGCCAAGAGCGCAAACTCGAGATTGGCCACAGGGGTATCGTGAAGGGTTCGCGGCCCAGGAAAGGCTTCCACGTTCCAGAGATCGGCCATGTTCTGCGGGCCCCCGTTTGGGAAGTGGTCCGCGCGATAGACCAGAATCTCGGAGAAGGTGACGAATAGGAAGCCTGTTTTCTGTTTGGCAAAATCCGGCATGACGTTGTCTGGATCGGCGACGCTATAGTCGATCTCCTGTAACAAGCCGTCGCGAGTTGCGATCAGAAATTCGGAACCACTGAGTTCGATGACATCGAAGTCACATCGCCCTGAGGCGACCATGGCCTTAAGCTTGGCCACGCTGGGATCCGTTTCCAACTTGACCTCGAGACCCGTCCGTTCACCGAGAGGCGTCAGAAAATTCTTGGTGATGAGATCCCACGTAACGCCGCCGTAGCCGGCGACGCGGATCGGGTCAGCAGCGTTCGCGACTGTCGCGAACGCCCCCAATACAGTACTGGCGAATAGTCCAGCAACAGCTGATGTCAGTGTGCGTCGGTTTAGTTCAAACATGTTCCAATCTCCCTGTTACAAGCTCATCCATGAAACTAACGCTGATGAAAGCACCTTCGAAGCAGCCCATTTACTGCCCTTCTTAACGCGCTACCTTCGGCCCGTTTCAATGGGCTTTTCCTATGTTAACCTTAACAGGATTATGCTGTCGTATCCTGTGAGTCAAGTGTTAACCTTAACATATTGTCGTATCCTGAGGATCAATCGCATTTTTTGTTTTACAGTCAGAACGAACCATCTGGTCGACTGCGACGATCACTGTCGTCTCTGTTTGGGTGCGCGTATTCATGGCCGACGAGGCGAATGCGAGTTTCTTCAAACTTCAGGGCAACCCGGAAGAAGTGGCCTATGCCGCACTTTTTCTGGCGTCCGACGAAGCATCATTCGCTACCGGTGCCAGCTTGGTTGTGGATGGCGGTGCGACGGTTTGAGGTTTAACCTTCCATCCGCCAAATCAGCGGTAGCAAAAAACGGATATCCGGTTCTTTCGTCAATCCCGACCTTCATGATTGGCGTGATGTATCCCATCGCAACGAAATGCGAGTGGTCGAGAACAATCTTCAGCGCCGGCACCATCGCGACCAGATCGCGGGTGGTGTTTGGCGAGATCAGAATGCTGCCGGTGTGGGGTTCGATCAGCACCTCAACACCGGCGGCCTACCCTGCTTCGACCACCGGCGTCAAAGTTTCGACAGAGGTGCTCAAGGCGTGCGACCGGCTTTGCCCGGAGTTGAACATGCCGGGCAGGATAAAAACCGAAGGCGCGCTCGCGGATTTGGCAAAGGCGCCGGCGGCTATCAGGTCGGTCAGGTTTTGCGGGTTCGATGGCCCGGCCAGGTTGCGATCCTGCAGGTCATCTCCGAAAAGGTGAAAGAGGTTGGCCACGGGCAGTGGCAAGCCGGTGGCAATCTCGGCGCCATAGGTTTCAGGCTCGTTTAACACCCGCGCCTTGCCGAGGGCAGGTTCAAAGAAATAGCCCAAGTCGATACGCTGAGTTTCATGCCGTCACCTCCGAGTCAATATGTCGCCCTCCCGCCGGACAGATCAAACACACCGCCGGTGGTGAAACTGTTCTCGGACGAGGCTAGCCAGGCAATCATCGCCGCGGCCTCGTTCAGCTCCAGGAACCTTCCGCGCGGGATTTTCGACAGCATATAGTCGATATGTTCCTGGCTCATCTGGTCAAAAATGCGCGTGCGGGCCGCGGCGGGCGTGACGCAGTTCACGGCAATGTCGCAATCGGCCATTTCCTTGCCCAGTGATTTAGTCAGCCCGATCACACCTGCTTTGGACGAGGAATAGGCCGACGCATTCGGGTTGCCTTCCTTGCCTGCGACCGAGGCGATGTTGACGATCCGCCCATAATTTTGCTCCCTCATGTCGGCTGCGACCACCTTGTTGACGTGGAAGGCGCCAAGAAGATTCACGGCAACGATCTGGTGGAACTCCTCGACAGGATAATCGGCGACAGGTGCGTTCGATCCGGCGATCCCGGCCGAGTTCACAGCGATATCGACCCGACCGAAAGCATCTTTGGTTTTTCGATAAGCTGCTTCGACGCTTGACCAGTTGGCAATATCAGCCTTGACCGAAAGAGATCCGTCACCAAGTTCTTTTGCTGTCTTGCTGGCCAGCTCAAAGTCTGTATCCCATATGGCGACACGCGCACCGCCTTTGTTCAATTCTTCGGCGACGGCGTGACCGATACCCTGTGCACCGCCGGTTACAATGGCCGTTCTTCCGTCAAAATCGTATTTGTTCATCTGCTTCTCCTCACAATTATTATTTTTTTGAACGGTCGAATGGCCGGATCAGGTTAAGCGCATCGTGATTGAGCTCCAATCCGAAGCCCGGTGTGTCCGGAAGCGAAATATACCCGCTCTCGGGTAAAGGTTCACTTTTGAACATCGTGCCAAAGTTGGGTTCGATCTTGTCGGCCATTTCGCTCATCATCATGAACTCGGCCAACGAGACACAATCCAGCGCCATGGCCATGTAGTACCCGTAGACGCCACAACCGTGGGGGATCACATCCACAGAACGGGCGCTGGCCTGAGCGGCAACGCGGATAAATTCGGTCGGGCCACCCATCCACATGACATCCGGTTGGATAAGTCCAACGCCGGCATCCATCAGTTGCTCATATCCAAATCTTGTGTATTCATGCTCGCCTGATGCCAGAACAGTGCCGCCCGCGCGGGTGTTCATCTTGGCAGCCAATCGCCTGTGACCTTCATAGTCGTCGGGCATCAATGGCTCTTCGATCCACTGGAAATTGTAAGGTGCCAGACGTCGCGACAGTTCGGCGGCGTAATCTGTCGTCATGGACATGTAGCAATCCAACATCAACGGAAAGTCCGGCCCCACCTTCTCGCGCCAATTGGCAAGAAAGGCGATGTTGTCACCCATGCCTTTGATGCCATGGCCCGGGCCATATGGGAGGGGAACTTTTGCGCCGTGAAAGCCGAGCGCCTTGGCATGATCTGGGCGCGCTGTTGTGGCATAGACTGGGACACGATCCTTTGTGCGCCCGCCCATCAGATCAAACACCGGAGCGCCAACCGTTCGCCCGTACAAATCCCAAAGTGCCAGGTCAATTGCGCTGATCGCATGGACGCCCAGTCCCTTACGACCATAGTGGATCGAAGCGCGCCACATCTGTTCCCAGATCAGTGTCCGGTTCGCGGCGGTTTGACCTTCGACAAAAATCGACAAATGCTGTTCGATCAGATTGGCCGCTGCCGCGCCCCCTGTGCTGACGCCAATACCGATACGGCCGTCTTCATCTTCGATCTCAACGATGACAGACGGCACCGCTGAAACACCCCAGCTTTGCCGCGATCCGGCGTATTTGGGATAGCCCGACATCGGATTGGCAATCGGCGGATGCGTCGTCTGGTGATCCCAGCTTCCGTCGCTTTCGGGGCAACCCGCGATCCAGTGCGTATCGGGCGTGTCGTGGACATCGCTGGCGCCATATTGATCGGGGTTGCTGACCAGGGCGCGCACCTCCCGGATCACCGGTTGCCCGGGCCGAGGGGTGACATCACCTGATTTCGGTGGATGAAAATACATCTGTGAACCTTTGTTGCGCGCCTATATCATTGCCGGTGTTGGCTAACTGTCATCACTTCGTCCGCTGCGGATTTCATCGTAAAGAACCGCTGCCAACAGGATAAAGCCCTTGACCACCTGCTGCCAAAAGGTGGGGACCTGCGCCAAGGTCAATCCGTTGTTGATCATGAACAAAAGGATCAAACCAATCGCCGTTCCCAGGATTGTCCCACGCCCGCCTTTCAGGCTTGCACCGCCTAGAATGACCGCAGTGATCACGTCCAGTTCAAATCCCATGGCCGCGGCGGGCATGGCGGTGCCAGTACGGGCGGCCAGCATCAGACCGGCAAGTGCTGCAGTGGCCCCGCAGGTAATGTAGATCGCCAACTGCCACTTCTTTGTGGAGACGCCCGATAGGCGTGCCGCGCGTGGGTTCGAGCCAATGGCATAGACATAGCGACCGAACGTCGTGCGCGGCAAGATCAGCGCGAACACCAGATAGATCACGATCAGGATGAGCACGATATAAGGGATACCTACCCATTTGCCGGTGCCCAGGCTTAGCCAGGTCTTGTTGGTGATGATGATCTCGCGACCATCCGAAATGACAAAGGCCAGCCCCCTGATGATGGCCATCGTCGCCAGCGTCGTGATCAGGGGATTGATCCGGAAATAGGCAATCAGCGTGCCATTGGCAGCGCCGATGAAAATGCCCAGAAGGATCGCGGCGGAAAAGGCCGGGCCGACGCCCGAGCCGATGTTCAGAAGAGAGGCGGCCAGCATTCCGGCAGCGGCCATGGTCGAGCCGATGGAAAGATCAAACCCGCCCGCAATGATCACCACGGTTTCACCCGCAGCGGCAACGCCCACGATCACCAGCGCCTTTGCCACATTGATCAGGTTGTATACGGTCAGGAAATACGGCGATGCAAAACACAGCACGATAAAAACCACGAAAGTCGCCACAACCAGACCAGGGTTGATAGCCGAGGCTCCGCGGCCCCAGAGTTTGGAATTCATGATTGCTCCAAGCTGTTTCATGCGCCTGCCTCTTCGGGAATTCTGTCGCCCGTCATCATCTCGGTCATTATCGCCATGGTTTGCGCGGGCGGGTGTTCGTTCGGCTTCATCTCGCCTGCGATCTTGCCGCCGCGCACCACCACGATCCGGTCGCAGATACTGAGGATGTCGGTGAAGCGGTGGCTGACCAGCAGGATCGATACGCCGCGCGATTTCAACTCCGAGATCATCTCCCAGAGTTTGCGGATTTTCTCGGCTGAGAGCGCCGCTGTCGGTTCGTCCATCAGCAATGTCGACGGTTCGAATTGCAACGCACGGGCCACGGCAACCATCTGGCGCTCGCCGCCAGACAACATGCCGACCTCGCGTTCAACATCGAAATCAAGTCCCATGTTAGCGATGTCCTCAGCGGCAGCGCGGGTCATGGCCTTGTTGTCCAACACACGGATCGGGCCATAGTTTTTCTTGATCTCGCGACCCAGAAAGATGTTTTGGGCCACGTTAAGATCCTCGCACAGGGCAAGGTCCTGATAGATCATCTCGATCCCGTTCTGGCGCGCATCAAGCGGGCTGTTGAACCGCACCTCGCGCCCCCGGAACTTCATTGTGCCACCGGTTGCCGGATAGACGCCGGACAGGAGTTTCACCAGGGTCGACTTGCCTGCGCCGTTGTCGCCGATGATGCCGACCGATTCAGCCTCGCCGATCTTCAGATCGACGCCGGAAAGCGCATCGACATTGCCAAACGACTTGGTGATGCCCGACAGCTCGATCAGCGGAGCACGGGCGCTGTTGTCAGCGCCCGTGCTCTTGGTTTCGGAATTATTCCGGGTAGACATCATTGATACTTCCTGCATCAAGGAAGACATGCTCCAGGTGAACTTCCTGCGGCACGGCCTTGCCTTCCAGAATGTCCGCCGCGACTGACAAAGCCCAGTCGGGATACTTTTCGGGATAGTAGGCAACACAGCCAAGGAAATTATTGTCCTCGACCGGTGTGCGTGTCGCGGCCACGCCAACATCGTCACAGCCGAGACCGATGGCCACGCCCTCGCGCCCGGCTTGTGCCAGCGCGTTCGACATACCAAAGGCACGCGGATCGTCAATGGCAGTCGCCAGAACAAATCCGGCACCGGGATGGCCCGTCAGCCAGTCTGTAGTCTTGGTCAGAGCCTGATCCGTGGTGCCAGCGTCAATCAGATCTTCATGAATCCGAGCCTCAGGAAGCGCACCGCAAACCGTCTGAACCCCATCGGCAAAGCCCGACAAACGTTGATTCGCGGCGTCACCATCGGCGGGGGCGATCCCAAGCAGAACCGAGACATCGTCGCAGCGTCCCAGAGCCTTGGCATGTTCAGCCGCCGCCTGACCGCCAATCAACCCGCTGACGTAATTGTTGGCACCCAGAAAAATCGCATTGGGGTGGAGAACGTCAAGGGACATGACGGGTATACCCGCCTCGTCAAAGATATTCATCACAGGCGCCGCCGCGCCGGAGTGCCAGTTCGATTCGATCACGACATCTGCACCCTGCAGCGCGATCAGTTCAGCGCAGGACACCGCCTTTTCAGCCTTGAAGTCGTTGTCGCAATACACAACCTCGAACCCGAGTTCGTCGGCCAGTTCGTAAAGCCGTTGATTGATTGCGTAGGAAAACGGGATCGCAGCCCAGCCTTCGGCGAAACCTACCCTTGAACCTTCTGGCAGCGCGCGCAGGTTGAGCGCATAGGGCGCAGAGGCATCCCCTGATACCACCTCGAACGCGCTCGTTTCGGTGTTATAGGACCAAAGCGCGAGTTCTTCGGGCAAAAGCGCGCCTGGGGTTCCGCCTTGCCTGCTCGCTTCAAATTCAGCTGCCGATACGGCAGGGGCCAGAACCGTGCCGCAAAGCAGGACGCACAGCGGCGCCAATTTCAGCGATGTTAAGCTTACCATTTTTTTCCTCCATGTTGCATTTCAATTATTGTCCGATTGCCATTTCTGGTTGTTCGTTTTTTTTCTTGACCAAAACCAAAGGGGTCTTGAAGATAACATCAAGTGTGTTAAGCTTAACATCAATCGATCCAATGTCTAGCAGATTTTTTCAAGCGACCGAACGGAGCAGATGTGGCGACCTACAAAAACGAGCTTTCCAACGCTGGGTCAAGCCTGACATGTGTCGCAGAACATGCCGGTGTTTCTGCGATGACGGTTTCGCGCGTCCTCAATCAACCGAACAAAGTTGCAGAGGCGACCAGGCAAAAAGTGGAGGCATCGCTAGACGCGCTCGGCTACGTCCCGAACCTCGCTGCCAATACGCTCAGGCGCGAGCGCAGCGGTGTCATAGTCGCCATGGTGCCGACGGTTGAAAATTCGATCTTCAGCGACACCATTCAAGGCATCTCGGACATACTGGAAGCCGCGGGATATCAGCTGCTGCTCGGATGCACGTCATACGACCTGGAAAAGGAAGAAAAGCTGACACGCGCCTTTCTCGGACGAAGACCCGACGGCATTATTCTGACTGGAGTTTCGCATACCGATACGACGCGGGCACTCCTTGAAAATGCGGGCGTCCCCATTGTCGAAATGTGGGATTTTTCCGATCAGTGCAGTGAAAACTGTGTTGGCTTTGACAACTATAAAGCGGGATATGAAATTGCGCGTTACATGCTGGAATGCGGCTACGAAAACATCGGCTTAGTTGCAACAACGCTTGAACACGAAGCACACGAATTCCGCGCCGCAAAGCGCAGCGCCGGTATTTATGCGGCCTTCAGGGACGCAAACCGTCCCGCGCCATTGAGACGAAATGTTAGTGACCCCCTGGCGATTGATGAGTGCGGCGCTACCGCAGCAGACTTCGTTGCGGCCAACCCAGAATTTGACGCAATAATCTGTTCAAGCGAGGTCCTGGGCGTCGGGGCGATCAAAGAATTGCATGGCCGCGGTTGGCAAATTCCGGAGAAGATCAGTGTCGCTGGTATCGGCGATGCCAATATTGCAGGCCTTGTTCATCCCGGGCTGACGACGATCAAAATACCGGGAAAAAGAATTGGCGAGCGATCTGCTGAAATCCTCGTGGAGCGCTTGCGAGGTTCGCATGATCTTGCGATTCAGGAAGACATCGGATTCCAGCTGGTGGTGCGTGGCAGCACGAAGTGACGCCTGATATTCCTGATCACCACCTTCGCTGCGGGGCGCACCGTATTCCTGTGCCGAGGCGACTAATTTCAAAATTGCTAAGAGCTGTTCCTATCTGCTAGCCTCCATCTGCCTGGGTATTGTCGTAACCTTCGGCATCGCGATGCTCTTCAGAGATGGAGAGATCGTGATGAGGATACTTTCGAAACGCCAACTCAAGGAGCTGGTTCTTTACTCGCCGCAACACGTTGCACGTCTGGAACAGGCCGGCCTGTTCAACAAGCGGGTACAGCTGGGCCTCAACAGAGTGGGATGGGTTGAGGACGAGATTTTGGACTGGCTACAACAACGGTTGGACCAATGAACGGACGCCTGACCGACACTCCTCACGTAGGAGTATGGGTGGCCGGACGTGCACAGTTCGGCCACCTAGTTTTCACCCGATCACACCTCAAACTTTCCCAGATATATACACCTGCGATTGATCATGACGCGACCACGTGGAATGGAAGTTGCTACCGATCTCACTGGATGCTTTTGCCGCGCTCGGGATCGTTGTTGTGCAAAAGCGCCCCTTTGCCTTTCCTCCGAACTGCCTTAAGCAGACATTGGGTCGCTCCAACTGAACGGCAAACAAGTCCGCATAGCAGCCGTTAGTGCTTGGATAGGGCAATGTCTGCTTCTTCAGTTAATGGCAGTAAACAAAACCCCCGTCCAATGAAACTACAACGCTAATACTAAAGGCCCATGGTCCGAGACGCGGGGCACTGGGATTGGGGGCCCCGGTCCATGGTCCTGAGGCTTAAATGTAGGGATTAGGCACAGTAACCCCTGCCGGTGATCCACGGACCGCGGCCCGAGCGAAACCGTCCAACGCCACCTGTGCACATGTAACAACCTTAAGTAGGCCGACGGTGGGTGGTGAATGGACCGTGGGCCCTGGTTCTTGATGCCCGGTCCTAGGCAAGGTAGTTTAAGAACCCCGGGCCAGGTTTCATGTACCTGAATGGAGAGTGTTTTGTTATACGGCGAGGCTGCGAAACAGCCCGCTCCGTCTTAAGCTCGTTTTGTCTTACAGTGCCTTGAGGTAACACAAGCCGTCGGAAAGCCGTCAAAAATCAAAAAACCAAGAGACTGGATTTTCTTTTCATTCATAAATATCATACTAAAAAGAGAACTGATCCGGAGATCTTGTGGTCACAGCATAATATTGAGATCTATAATGAATATTGAAAAAATTACTCCAGACATGGTTGTAAAACTCACACAGGATCCCCACCGAATCACCGGAATGCGTGAAAAAATTCTTGAGGTGGCCATTGGTCGCGAAGTGCGTGCGTTTCGGCTACGCCAAGAGGTGACGGTCACTGAGCTCGCCAACCTAACTGGCCTATCGATTGGCATGCTGTCAAAGATTGAGAACGGCAACACTTCCCCGTCCCTCAAGACTTTACAGACCCTTGCCAATGCGCTGTCTGTGCCGCTCAGCGCGTTTTTACGCCGCTTTGAGGAGCACCGCGCAGCAGTATACACAAAGAATGGTGAAGGAGTTGAGACCGAGCGGGCCGGCACTCGGGCGGGCCATCAATATAATCTTCTGGGGCATATAGGCGCTAATACAAGCGGGGTAATCGTTGAGCCTTATTTGATTACCCTTTCAACCATGGCGGATGTGTTCCCAACCTTCCAACATGGTGGGATTGAGACCATCTATATGCTGGAGGGGGAAGTCGATTACCGGCATGGAGATGAGGTCTACACGCTTACCGCAGGGGACACATTATTTTTTGATGCTGACAGCCCACATGGACCAGAAAGGCTAGTACAACTGCCCGCCCGTTATCTCTCCATCATCAGTTACCCACAAAATAGCTGAATGCCGTAAAAACTTAGTCGAAAATCTTATCGCTGCAAAAACGGGGTAATGTGTTCGTCTGGCAACACCCCACAAGATCGGCAGGCCATCGTCAAATTGTGACAAGCAGTCTAGCATCATACAGCGATTTTCTATGAAACCTTTATAATTGGCCAATTCCTCAGGCAAATCGCGCACCACACGACTCAATCTGTACCCCCATTTCATATGCTAAACAGCCCGCATGGATGGTGATCATAAGAGGGATTGTTACGCAATAATACAATTCTACAAGGCTGGTGTTGGTAACACCAGAACTGGATTTCAATGCAGCCATTTGTGCGGTGAGGTGTGCCAATTGTTGTTCCACGAATTTCCTCTTTGTATTTTTACGATGCGCCTTACAACCAAAAGGATTCGACAATAGCTAGAACAAAAATAAATGAGTAAAATTTTGCTAATATTATTTACCTGAGGTGAAAATTTTTTTCCCATAGTTGATCCATACAAATTTTGGTGCTAAACTTCGACTTATACCAGTTCGGGTCATTTATTGAGAAAGGAATGCCGCATGTGCGGGATAGTTGGTCTTTTCCTTAAAGACAAAACAATGGAAACTCAGCTTGGAGCCATGCTGTCAGATATGTTGATCACAATGACAGATCGTGGACCAGATAGTGCTGGAATAGCAATATATGGTGACACCGCTGAAAACACATCCAAAATCACAGTCCAATCAGACACGCCGGATATGGATTTTAACTCTCTTAAAATCGATTTGGAAAAACAGGTCAAAGGCGATGTCAATCTGCGAGTTCAAAGCACCCACGCTGTGCTGGAATTGGCCTTAGATCAAGTGAACAGCGCCCGCCTAGCTCTTGAAGATTTACGCCCTAATTTGCGCGTAATGAGCATCGGTGAAAGTTTAGAAATTTACAAAGAAGTTGGCCTGCCAAAAAATGTGGCCGCGAGGTTTGAAATCAAAAGAATGTCCGGCAGCCACGGAATTGGCCATACGAGGATGGCCACCGAATCAGCGGTGACGACTATGGGCGCACACCCTTTCAATACCGGAAGCGATCAGTGCCTGGTCCATAACGGTTCTCTGTCAAATCACAATTCCCTACGCCGAAAACTGCGCCGCGATGGCGTGCACATTCAAACTGAAAACGATACCGAAGTCGGCGCAGCCTATCTAACGTGGAAAATGCAAAATGGCAGTAGCCTCGGCGAAGCCTTGGAGAGCAGTTTAAAAGATCTTGATGGTTTTTTTACCTTCGTGGTCGGCACAAAAGACGGATTTGGCGTTGTACGTGATCCCATTGCCTGCAAGCCCGCCGTGATGGCAGAAACCGAGCAATATGTAGCTTTTGGCAGCGAATATAGAGCCCTGGTCAACCTGCCAGGCATTGAGCAGGCTCGCGTTTGGGAGCCTGAACCCGCAACCGTTTATTTCTGGAAACATTAAAATGCAAACATATGACCTTGCAAACGGCAGCCTGCGTGAGCTCAACGCGACATTACATGCTCAAAATGAAACCACAAATCAAACCAGCTGGGAAATTACAAATCCGCGCGGTGCACATGCGATTGCATGCGGCCTAGATTCGCCAATCGAAGTAGCTATACATGGCTCAACTGGTTATTATTCCGCAGGCATGAACCAACAGGCCACAGTGAACATCAAAGGCAGTGCCGGTCCCGGCGTCGCAGAAAATATGATGTCCGGCAAAGTTGTAATTGACGGGGACGCCAGCCAATACGCCGGCGCCACTGGTAATGGTGGACTTTTGGTTATCAAAGGCAACGCCTCTTCGCGCTGTGGGATTTCAATGAAGGGAATTAACATAGTCGTCCACGGCAATATTGGCCATATGTCCGCTTTTATGGCGCAATCAGGCAATTTAGTGGTCTGTGGCGATGCCGGCGACGCGTTGGGTGACAGCTGCTATGAGGCTAGCATCTTCGTACGCGGATCAGTCAAATCACTTGGGGCAGATTGCGAAGAAAAAGAAATGCGCCCAGAGCATATGGAAATTCTGCGTGAGCTTTTGCTACAAGGCGAATGCGATGCAAAGCCGGCGGAATTCAAGCGCTTCGGCTCTGCTCGAACCCTCTACAATTTCAACGTCGATAATGCCTATTAAGGGATTAAGAAATGAACAATAATGACAGCGGTATCCCGCGCACCACGCCCCGGCAATCAGCAACGTTCACACAAGATATCAATAGTGAAATTCGTCGTGCTGCGGCTACAGGAATATATGACATTCGCGGTGGTGGCGCAAAGCGCAAACTCCCAACATTTGACGATCTTTTGTTTCTGGGGGCCTCAATCTCGCGGTATCCCTTGGAGGGATACCGTGAAAAATGCGACACTAATGTCACCATCGGTGGATTGAATGCGGCCAATCCCATCCATTTGGACATTCCCATCACAATCGCCGGCATGTCCTTTGGCGCGCTCTCCGGTCCAGCCAAAGAAGCGCTTGGACGCGGCGCGTCAGAAGCCGGCACGTCAACCACAACAGGCGATGGCGGCATGACGCCTGAAGAGCGCGGACATTCGTCCAAACTCGTTTATCAATATCTTCCCTCGCGCTATGGAATGAACGCTAATGATTTACGCAAAGCAGATGCGATTGAGATCGTAGTTGGTCAAGGCGCAAAACCCGGCGGTGGTGGTATGCTCTTGGGTCAAAAGATCAGCGACCGGGTGGCACAAATGCGCAACCTGCCCAAAGGTATTGACCAGCGCTCGGCTTGTCGGCACCCCGATTGGACCGGCCCGGATGATCTGGAAATCAAGATCTTAGAGCTGCGCGAAATCACTGGTTGGAAAGTGCCAATCTATGTTAAAGTCGCTGGTGCCCGCCCCTATTACGACACTACTCTGGCCATCAAAGCTGGAGCAGATGCAATTGTCTTGGACGGCATGCAGGGCGGCACAGCGGCTACCCAAGATGTGTTCATCGAACATGTAGGCCAGCCAACCCTGGCCATCGTGCGCCCAGCCGTCAAAGCCCTACAAGACTTAGGCATGCACCGCAAAGTGCAACTGATCCTCTCGGGCGGTATTCGAACGGGGGCTGATGTGGCCAAAGCTATGGCGCTTGGGGCCGATGCAGTAGCCATTGGCACGGCCGCGTTGATTGCGCTTGGCGACAATGATCCAAAATGGGAAACAGATTACAACAAACTCGGCACAACCGCCGGTGCTTATGATGACTGGCATGAAGGACAAGACCCCGCGGGCATCACAACGCAAGATCCAGAGCTAATGAAACGCTTTGATCCCATTGAAGGGGGCCGGCGCCTGCGTAATTATCTCAAGGTGATGACTTTGGAAGCGCAAACCATTGCACGGGCTTGCGGAAAAAACCACCTGCACAATTTGGAACCAGAGGACCTGGTGGCACTGACCTTGGAAGCGGCAGCAATGGCGCAGGTTCCATTGGCGGGCACGGATTGGTGGCCTGGAAAATCTGGATTATTTTGAACCTCAGGGGCGCGGCGCATTACGGGCCGCACCCTATTTCATATCAAAGACCAATAGGGAAAAAAGACCATGGCAACAGATCTGGCAAAGTTCGCTGAAGATAACAACGTCAAATACTTCATGATTTCATTTACTGATCTTTTCGGTGGGCAACGGGCAAAACTGGTGCCAGCACGCGCCATTGGCGATATGCAAGAAGATGGCGCAGGATTTGCAGGATTTGCCACTTGGCTCGACCTCACCCCGGCCCATCCCGATATGCTGGCCATTCCCGATCCAGAAGCGGCTGTCATTCTGCCTTGGAACAAAGAGATTGCTTGGGTTCCAGCCAATTGTGTCATGGAGGGCGAGGATGTAGCCCAAGCGCCACGCAATGTTCTGCGCCGCTTGATAGCACAGGCCGCCTCCAAAGGGATGCATGTGAAAACTGGGATCGAAGCAGAATTCTTTTTGCTCACCCCAGCAGGAGACAGAATTTCTGATCCCTATGATACTGCGGCGAAACCCTGCTACGATCAGCAAGCCTTTATGCGCCGCTTGGATGTGATCCGCGAAATCAGCGATTATATGCTTGAATTGGGCTGGGGAGCCTATCAAAACGACCATGAGGACGCTAACGGTCAATGGGAGATGAACTGGGATTTTGACGATGCTTTGGCCACCGCAGACAAGCATAGTTTCTTTAAATTCATGACCAAGACCGTCGCAGAAAAACATGGTTATCGGGCAACGTTCATGCCCAAGCCTGTTGAGGGGCTGACAGGCAATGGTTGCCACGCCCATATTTCGGTTTGGGATGCCCCCGGCGCTGCAGCTAAAACAAATATCTTTGCTATGGAGGCAAACGACAGCAGCCAAACTGCCGAATTGGGGCTATCCGAAAAGGGCAAGCATTTCTTAGGTGGGATCATGAAACATGCCTCCGCGCTAGCCGCTATTACTAATCCAACCGTTAACAGCTACAAACGGATCAACGCGCCACGCACAACATCTGGCGCAACTTGGGCACCCAATACGGTGACTTGGACGGGCAATAATCGTACCCATATGGTGCGCGTCCCCGGCCCTGGCCGTTTTGAGCTTCGCCTTCCAGATGGGGCAGTTAATCCATATTTGCTGCAATCGGTCATTATTGCTGCTGGCCTGTCCGGCGTCCGAGCGCAGGCTGATCCTGGGAAACGCTATGATATTGATATGTATGCTGAGGGCCATAAAGTGCGCGGCGCGCCAAAGCTACCGCTCAATATGCTTGATGCCTTGCGTGAATATGACAAAGACAAAGGGCTCAAAGCGGCAATGGGTGAAGAGTTCTCAGCCGCCTACCTGAAAATGAAACAGTCTGAATGGAATGACTTCTGTAGCCACTTTAGCGATTGGGAAAAAGCTAACACCTTAGACATTTAATTATATGCCCAGGCACCCGATAATAACCGCGCCTTTAGGCAGGGATCCGGATACCCAACTATCTGTGCAAAGCAATAGGTGCTGCCAAACTAATGAGAACTCGCATCTGATTGCTGGCACAGCCTAAATCTATGCGCTCAATAATTGACGCCACTCGGCGAGAGCAGCAGCACGGTTTAGCTTGAAATTGTCTGGTGAGTAGAAGTGGCGTTCCTGCAGCTCCCACACACTCAACAAAACCCCACACCCAGCCCTGTTGCGCCTTTAGCGGACCAGAAGTGGCTGTGAGGGCGCATGGGACTGGTTACACGTGGGATGCCTGACCGCGCTTGCTGACAGATGCAGCGATGCGGGAGCGTGTGCGCGTGCGGGAAGTGTGCAGTCAAGTCAACCAATATAGAGACGAATATAGGGACTAATATAGGGACTAAATAGCATATTACAAAATAAGATTCTGATATATATAATTAAATATCGTTTATTTGACAGACAAGAATTCGAAGCTCCGAACTTGACTAATTCCATCTAAACTATGCCTACCTGCATCAAATATAACCTCAAAAACAAACGTGTTCGTTTAACCCCATACCGTGCAGTTGCACGCCAAAACCCTGTGTAATCCACCAACCCGCGTTAGCTGCCACACTTAGCGGCACGATTAAGGTCGAGCCCGTAAGCCGCAGCACAGACGGCAACAGACACCACTGCGATCAACTGGCTCCAACGGGTGGTTGCGAACTCTGAGGTTTTAGACGATCAAAGTCAGCCTGTGACGTAGCAATACTGGTCGCTGTTGGCATGCCGGATGTATTTGTAGAAGACGGATCGGGCGGCGAACTTGGTGACTTTGGTGACTTTGGTATATTAGGCTTGGGCACTGACGCTATTGCTTTTCCCAAGCGCGATTTGGGTTTACTCTTAGCGCTGACTTTTCCACTTTTAAGCTTCGTGTCCAGTTTGTTGGCTAGAAAGCTTGCAGTGTTGGCAAAAGTTTTGATGTCATCAACTGCCTGCTCAAGGCTGCCGCCACCCGATGACTTTTCGATCACATCGATTAGACGACGTAGCTCTTCACGGTCATCCATTACCATACCCCCTACCCCACATCCTTGGGGCCTGCAAAAGATCGCCTCGGAATGATAAGTACTGGCCTATAAAAAACCGCAGCGCAGATTTTCGGGGATGTAAAACCCATTTCGGACAGATGCTCATACTGCCATCCGTTCGGGTGCACGCCACACAGCTTCCGCCTGCCTAGCAATGGCACTGTCACATAGGGCTTTGAGGTTGATCAGCTTTGCAGCCCAAGCCTTATGCTCCTCAGCATCTGACCCATTTAAGCGCGCCGCATAATACCCCAGTTTGTTGGAACAGATTGTCAGTGTCTCAACACTAGGATCAATGCGGTTGTAGCGCAGCACACGGATATAGCCCTCACTGCGCCCAAGCCAGCTGCGACAAAACTCTGGTGTGTTCTGCACAATACCAGTGGCGATCAATTCGTCTCGTAGGTGTTCTAGTAATCTTATGCTCATATGCGTCCTCCAATGCGCTGCTTGCACTGGTATTTATCTCTCTTGAGCGAAGATGCGGTGTTTGTGAGCCGTTTGGCGCGCTGTTCATCAGTTACAGCCTTTTCTGCCGGGTTTTCTTGTCTCGTTGATAAATACATGCGGAGACGAGCATGACATATGAACAGCGCAAACAAGAACGACAGGCTTTGATCGATCATCTGCTGGCACAAGAGTGGAATGTGTTTGGCACTCTCAAGTTTGTAAACGGTAGAACTATTGGCAGCAGTAGCGCTGATAAACTCCTGCGCAGCTACTGGAACCGCATTGATCGTATGTTCTTTGGCAAAGCTGCTGAACGCCAGAACATGCGCGTACCGCGCTGGTGCTTTGCACACGAAGGCTCAGACAGCGAGAACTACCACATCCACTTTGCGCTGCAGGCTCCGATCCCTGACGTGGATCACATGTGCTGTGTGTTAAACGCAGTGTGGGCGCAGCATCATGCACAGACCGCGCCACTGGCGAAGAACTGGATCATTCCTGTTCAAGATCGCTCCGCAGTGGCCAGTTACGTTACACACGAATACTGGCGCATGGGCAGTGACACGCTGCTAGATGAACTGTGTTGGGACAGAACACCGGTTGATACGATGGCACAGTATCGTCATGACCAACAGGCACATCGCATTACACGGGCAGCCAGCCCACTCTGGCTTAGGCAAGCGCAACAGGCATTAAACACACAACAGGCACGATATGAGGCAAGCGGTGATTTGCAGATGATGGAGCGTGGCTAAGCCCCTTCGCGCAGCAAACACCTAAGCAGTTTAAACAATGTAATGTCGTAGGTTCATAACCTTGGCACATCCTTGTTCACGAGCAATTGTTCGAACTAACGAAGGTTCAAAAGAACACAGAAGATCAACAAAAGCTCAAACGAATTTGATCAAACAGACAGTAAGATATACAGCGTCAGCGGAGCAAACCGTTAGACGCTTTTTTTATGGGCGTGGGTTCGGTGGGTTTGCGCTGCTCTAAAGTCAGCCATTACTCCACAAGTACATATCTAGGCAACACTGCACACATATGCGCAATCAGCCATAATCAAATATTAATACACAAAATCATATACTTGACTATCTTTTCGGTAGTCCAGTGTCTCATTTGAACATACGCTTTAGCTGTAACCAAGCAGCAAGGAACGCACATGACACATCTCACAAAACTTACATTTAAAACAGTTGATCGTAGTGTGACGCGCGATCCCATTACAGCGCGACGTGATAAGCTCGTAGCAGGACTTAAAGATCAAAAGCTGGTTCATGCCGCCACACTCAAGAAAGAAGATCACCTAGTTGAACGACACAAGTGGATGCAAAATGACACAGGTGAACGTGTACTGGTCAAAACGCACCGTCGCATTCGTCCATGGTTCTTTGAACAAGATGGCGGTTGGTATGTGCAGTGTCGTTATGGGGCGCGCGTGATCACAGCTGATGGCACCAACAATGCGGTGTTTGTGAAGTCATTGGCTGACGTGCTTGGGGTTCTTGATACCTTGCTCAATGCAGCAGCGGCTGGGGAATTGGATCGTGCCATTACCCAAGTGGCAGAGCGCAAACCCGCAGTCAAACCAGGCACTGCTAAAGCAGCAGCACATGCCTGACGCTACCACAGCTAAAATAGCAGCACTTAATGATCGAGCACGTCAAACATTCAGGGAGTGTCGTGTGATCGTCACTGAGGGTGTCCAAGCTCTAGAGGATGTGGATGTGATATTGCGACAGGTACAACTGTTTGACGCCTTCACGCCCGACAACGATCCATATCTCGAGCATGATTTTGGCTCAATTCAACTCGGGGAAAACACCATCTTTTGGAAGATTGACTACTACGACCTTGACCTGCACATGCACTCGCCAGATCCCAGTGACGAGACTATAACTGCGCGTGTTCTCACCATCATGCTAGCGGAGGAGTATTAAGCAATTGCAGTTTAAACCGCAGATGCACACTCAAGTAGGATAGTGCAGCAGCCCAATCCCAAAATATTTCAACACAAACACAGCAAAACTGCTCTCGTCAAAGTGAGAACGCTTGGATATTTGCAGGTCAAACACTGTGTTTGAACATGCAGTGTTAACACTGCACTTGGAAACACAGTGTTTGGCAAAAATGGCAAACAGTACTGTTGCAAACACAGTGTTTGGATTATTTAACAATTAAATCAGAAGTATAATATTTAAGGGTGATACGATTTGGAAAAAGCCACAACCAAAAACCAACAAATAGGACCCAATGCGTGATGATCTTAACTCTCAATTAGGCGCCGAGGACTTAAACATATGACACTATTCAAGCTCAAACACGCTGTTTGAACATGCCGTGTTAACACGGCGTTTATTTACAATTGACCAAACACTCCTGTTGCAAACAGCGTGTTTGACAAAAAACTCAAACATGGCGTTTCCAAACAGCG
>Ga0209308_10000905_pt1 | contig 28937 bp, 14 predicted proteins | sample COGITO_mtgs_1204_3_FD_184806 | JGI IMG/M metagenome (GOLD analysis project Ga0209308, IMG submission 184806) | Pelagic marine microbial communities from North Sea - COGITO_mtgs_120405 (SPAdes) (version 2) | ecosystem: Environmental > Aquatic > Marine > Epipelagic ...
AGAGAGAGTCAATTTCACATGCGAGTGCTTTGAGAAAACGAACGACTGTTTTCTCGAAGAAAAAAAAAACAAACAAAAAAAGGAGCGAGAGAGTAAGCTCGAGCACGTAAAAAAACTGAAAGAGTAACGCTTAAGCACTCAGAGAGGGTTGAAAAAGAGTACGACTTGAGCACTTACGTAAGTGCTCAAGTCGTACTCAAATAATTCTTTTCTCGCTTTTTTTTGTTCTCAATTGGTTTCTCGTTGGGGAGATAAATCTTCATATCTCTCTCGCACATCTCTTTACTCCCTGAGTCCTCTCGCTCTCAAATCGATCTCAACGAGCGCGAGAGCGTATTCCAGAGCACAAACCACGAGCGAACGTCGTCTGGATATTCTTTTGAGCGGATAAAGACGGGTTTTAGAGACGAAAAGAGCGCGTTGAATTCCTTCGGAATTCGACGACGGGAGAGAGGTCTAAAGAGATCGGCGGGAAAGAATTCGGAATACTTCGAGCGGGTCTTTATCCCCGTAAACGCGTTTCGCGCACAAAATGAGCACCCAAAACGAAGAAAAAGTATCCTCTCGCGTCGCGTTTTGCGAAGACGCGCCGACGTTTCGTCCAACTCAGGAAGAGTTTTCCGATCCTTTGCGATACATTTCATCCATACGCGAACAAGCGGAGAGGTTTGGTCTGTGCCGAATTCAACCTCCGAAAACCGCGCGGGAGTTTTTCACCGAAACAGTGCTCAATACCACCAATACGACGAGCTCAAAACACACTTCAAGATTGGCGATTGATGCGTCGACTTTTTCAGTCCAAACGAGAGTGCAAACGGTGAACGAACTCAACGACTTCGAAAAGGACGACGACGACGAGAAGCGCGACAGCCCCCAAGGAGGAAAACGAAGGAAGAAAAATCGAAGCGGATTTGGACAGCATGAAACCCTAAAATTTCGCCAAGACTATTGCCAAAAAATGGGCGCGCACTTCAACCGACCGATCGAACGGTGGCCGACGTTTTTAGGGAAGAAGTTAGACGTGCAGAAACTCTACGAACTCGTCAACACCAATCCTTTGAAAGGGTTTGAAACGGTGAAAACGAACAAACAGTGGAGAGATATCGCGAGGGTTTTAGATCCCGGGATGACGCAAACGCGCGCGAACGACGGGACGTCGAACTCGTTCTCGCTGAAATGTTTATATAAGAAGTGGGTGTTGCCGTTTGAGAAGATGAGGAGGAAAGAGGAGGATGAGGAGAAGAAGAAAAACGAGGAGAACGAGGAGGAAAGAGGAGGGAAAGGAGGTAAAGCATCATCCGGGAAAGGAGGAGGAGCGGCAAATTCAAAGGAGGAAACGACGACGAAAGAGGAAGAACCGACGGAGGAAGAGAAGGAGTTGATCGGGGCGATGTTGGATTTAGAGTTTCGATGTTCCAGACCGGCACCGAAAAGACCAAAATTGGAGAATGGTTTAGAAGAAATCGCAGAGCAGTTAGAGATTGAACGCATGACGGCGCAGTCGTGCAAGCATTGCGGCCAGAGCGGGCACGACGACGAGGAGACGTTTCTCGTGTGCGACGGATGCGACCAAGGCTTTCACACGTACTGTTTGTCGCCGCCGCTACAAAAGGTGCCGAAAGGGAAATGGTTTTGCGTCGGATGCGAAGCAGCCGCGCGTGCTGTTGAATTCGAAGACGGAGCGGAGTATACCATCGATGGATTTCGAGAGGCGTGCGCCGCGTTTGATTTAGCGTTTTTTGGTAGGAACAATCCGCAACAAACACAGATGCTTTTAGCGCAACAACAGCAATACGGTTCGTTCACTATTCCGTGCGGAGACGTGGAAGAGAGTTTTTGGCAGATGGTTGAAGAAGGGTCGCACGAGAACGTCGAGGTTCGATCCGCGGCGGAAATCGACACCACGAGACGAGGCTCCGGGTTCCCGAGGATGCGAGACGCGCCTTCTTCTTTTGCTACGAAAAAGAAGTCTGGCGGCGGCGGTGACGACGAGGAGGAGGACAACAACGACGGTAATAATGATAAAATGGAGGAAGAAGAAGAGGACGAAATGGTTGCAAAGATGCGAAAATCGCCGTGGAATTTGAATAACTTACCGGTGTTGAGAGGTCCGGGCGAACACGAAAGTCTATTAGCAAGTTTACCGGAACACGTGGCTGGTTTGTCGCAACCGTATTTATACGTCGGGTCGACGTTTGCCTCGACGTGTTGGCACGTGGAAGAAAATAATCTGTATTCAGTCACCTATCAACACGCGGGCGCCGCGAAAATGTGGTACGCGATTCCCTCGGCTTCCTGCGAGGCGATGGAGAACTCGTTCAAACGAGCCGTTCCGGATTTGTTCGGAAACCAACCGGATGCGATGATACGCGTAGTCGCGATGCTTCCGCCGTCTACTTTACGAAACGACAACGTGCCGGTATTTCGCGTCGAGCAAAACCCGGGTGATTTTATCGTGACGTTTCCAAAGAGTTACCACGCGCAAGTCGATTGCGGGTTCAACGTTAGCGAGAAAGTAAACTTTGCGCCTCCGGATTGGTTATCGCACGGCACCGACGCGGTGGAGCGATATCGATCGTGTCGAAAACTGTCGATGTTCTGTCACGAGCGGTTGTTGTGCGATAGCGCGGATACAACATCACCGAAACTTGGTGCAGAAGACGAAGATAAAGATGAAGGAAAAGAAGAAGCGACGACGATTAGCGAGAACACCGCGAGGTGGTTGTTACCGGAACTTCGAACGATGATGAACGAAGAACGCCAAGCGAGGGAACAGCTCGCCGCGGATGGGACCGTCAGATCGAAGTTAGTTGTCGATAAGAAGAAGAAGAAGAAGTCTTCATCGTTGCCGTCGTCGTCGTCGTCGTCTGAAGCCGAAGCTGTAGTTATAGTCAAGAAACCAAAAGAAGCTCGATTGCGAACGTCGCCGCGAACCGCCGAGGATGATCCGGAATGTACCATCTGTCGCTCCATATTACACCTCTCCGGCGTCGTGTGTAAATGCAACGTCGGGCGGAAAGCGTGTTTGAGGCATTGCGCGGAATTATGCGAATGCGCGGCGGACAACAGAGTTCTTTTCTACCGCAAAACGTTGGAAGATATCGAGAAGCTCGTTTCGACGGTTGAGAAATCAACCTCGGCGGAGCATCGGAAACAAATCAACGCGGACTTCAAACCAGTCGCCTGTGGCAAAGCTAGGATTACTAAAGCCAACGCCTGGGTAAAGAAAGTTAAACAAGCCTTGGAGAAAGCTCCGATGCCGGAAATTGCAGATTTGCAAAGTTTAGCAGTCGCGGGAGAAGAGTTCGTTTGGGGCGGAAGCGAGATGGCGGAGACGCGCAAGTTGTCCGCGAAAATAGCGCTCGCCAAGAAGTGGCAAGTCGACTTGACGGTTTTGAAAGCTAGAATGAACGGCGAAGAGTTGACGGTAGGTGACGTCATGCTCGAGGACGATCTATCCGAAGAAGAGGACGACGTAGAAGGAGGAGAAGAAGGAGAAACAGAAAAAGAAGAGCGAGAAGACGAGGAGGAAAAAGACGCCGAAGGAGAAGCTGCTGAAAAAGCGCCAGCCGGGGCTGACGACAACGACCTCATGGTTATCGACGGAGAGAAGAAAGGAGACAGAGAAGATGCCGGTGCTACGGCGACTACGACGGCTAACGTGGACGACGAACAAAAAGTATCCAAGAAGGACAGAATTGTTCCTCGAATGAAGCTGGACCGATTGGAAGAACTGTTGTCGACGAAACCGGTCCCGATGACTGCGGCGGATTTGAAATCGTACACCAACTTGAAATCTGATGCCGAAAACATCGAAAAAAGAGTCGCAGACGCTTTGAAAGAGCAACCTTACCCTTCCCCGAGAACGTGCGAGAAGTTGTTGAAAGATTCTACGAAAATTTCCGTGGAGATTCCCAGTCACCATCGACTGTTCGAGCAGATTCAAAAAGCAACGAAATGGGCGGAAAAAGTTCGCGCCGCGCTCCCTGGTCGCGCGGGTCGTACCGGCAGAGGTGGTGGTCGTGCGAGTTACGAAGACCATAACGACGACGGCGACGATACCGCGGCAACTTTAGTACGAATTCATGATCTCGATGAGCTCGAAAAAGAATCGCACGGTTTGCCGGTATCTTCGATGGAGCTGCAAACGCTCATCAAGGCGCGCGAAGAGACGCACACGTGGCGCGCTCGAGCCATTTCGCTTTTGGATACCAAAAATGCTCCCTTGCACGACGCGGAAATGTTGTTCAACGAAGGCAAAGAACTTGGTGTGTATTGCGACGAGATCACCACGATGGAAACCGCCGTCGACGACGCGTACGCTTGGGTCAATAAAGCGCTCAAGATGGACACGCCGATGACGTCAATCGATGAATTGAAGACACACTTGGAAGCTTCGAAAGCGCTCGCAATTACAGTTACCGAATCGACGTGGCTTAAGAACCGAATCACCGTTCGTCAATGGGCCGAAGACATTAAGAACATGCTTCTCGTGAAAGACCCGATCGACGACGCGATTAAGGCGGTGAAAGAAGGCGAGGAGTTACTCGACTCTGCAGACTACGAAGTCGCTCCAGACGAAGAGAAACTTTTGATAAGTTTGAAAGGCCACGTAGACGCTGGGAAGAAATGGGAAGTAAAAGGTCGTCAAGCAGTTCAATGCGCGAATTCTAAGAGAGAAGCGGACAGGAAGTCTCTCGATGAAGTCGCTCAAATTGTGCGCGAAGGCGCGAGCATCCCTCTCAAACTCGAAGGGTTCGATTTTCTTCAAGAAACTGTCAACACCACCAAAGCGTGGCTCGAACGCGCGCAACCGTGTCTGAAAGGTAAACAGCTCACTCGACGTGGGACGGCGCAACCTCTACCGACGTTGGAAGAAGCGAAGCAGCTCGTCAAGGAGGCGCCGGACTTGCGCATCTACGTGAAGGAAGTCGCCGCTTTGATCGAACGCGTCGAAGACGCCGAATCTTGGAACGAAGAAGCGGAAGATTGCGTCTCGCGATGGCGCGAAGAAGGTGCGGAAATTACGTTTAAAGAATTGGAGTTATCGCACGAAGACTTTGGTTTGGAGTTACCAGCGATGGCTACGGTGAGAAAACGATTACGCGCGTTGGATTGGGAAGAGAAAGCGAGAGAGTGCTTTGCGTCTATTCTTGAGAGAATCGAAGGCACCGCCGGGACGTCGGAGAAAGGGAGCGGCAAGTCGTCGAAAGCATCAAAGAAACAAGAGGAAGAGGAAGAAGACTTACCCGAAGATGCCTTATTGGACGAGCTTCACGAAGAAGCCGAAGACTTGGACGAACTCAATCCGAAACTTCTCGAAGAAGTCAACAAACGATGGAAACTCGTGGACGAGTGGCGTCAAAAAGCAGACGCAATGTTGAATCCAGAGTTGGATGAAAACGGCAGGCCAAAGCAAACGATCGGTCCGGACGAGTTGGACGCTTTGATTTCGGAAGGGAAAAACTTACCGGCGATTGTCGCGAAAGTGGACGAGCTCGAGGCGAACTTGGCGAATCACCAAGTTTGGTTTACAGCGGCGAGAGAGTTGTTGGCATCGGCTCCGGTTCCAGTAGCTGCTGCTGCGGGTGATGATGGTGCAGCTGGTGCGAAAGGAGCTGACGACGATGGTAAAGAACAAGAGAAGCAGAAACGACGCCCATTCTCGGACTTCAAAGATTTGTTGAAGGAAGTCGAAAGCGAAGGAGACGCGTTCATGTGCCCAGAACGAGCGCAATTGACCGCGGTTGTCACTCGATGCGAAGAGTGGAACGACAATCTGCGAATGGCTTTGTTGCGTCGTCCGGTAGTTAACGCGAGCACCCATCCCACCGTTGTTGGCCCTGCAGGAGAAGAGAGCAAGCAAGAAGAGGTGCAACTGAATTCCAAGCAAGTTCTGCAAACGATTTTAGAATCTATCCACGCGGCTATTTTGGACGTCACCGGGACTGGTATTCCTCCGGAAACCGAAGACGGTCAATTTTGTCTCTGCAGACAAGCCGGGGGCGTACAAATGCTCGGGTGCGACGATTGCGGCGATTGGTACCATTTGAAGTGCATCAACATTTCTGCTTCTGCGGCAAAAACGATGAACAACTACGTGTGCGCGCCGTGCGTGGCAAAGAACGGAAAGCCGAAAGCACTGTCCTTGGAGACGTATAAATCGGTCCATCGAACGAAACGGCCGAACATTTTAGCGTTGAAAAGAGCTTTGCAAGAGTCTGTGTCTTTTCCGTGCGAAATGCCCGAAGAAGAGTTGATTATTGAAATCGTCAACGCGCACGACGCGTGGTGCTTGCGCGTTCGCGAGTGCTTGCACAATCACCACGTCCTCGAAACCTCCACGTCTGCGGAGACGCAAGCCGCGCATATTGCGAGAGCAACGACCAGAAGAGAAGCCGAAGCGAGAGCGAGAAAGGTCAACGAGGCGCAAATGCGCGGTGCAAACCCGCACAACGCCGAATTGACGGCCATTCAGCACGTCATGCTCATGGGCCAATCTGTCACCGCCGCGGCGACGCAACGCACGATTGCTTTGCAAGGCGCGCAAGCCAATCCAACTTTACTCTCCGAAGAGTTGAAGAATATTACCATCAACCAACTCACTTTGCTGCAACAGTTTGGCGTTCAGTTGGCGTTGTGTCAAGCGCAGTTACACATGGCGCCGGCGATTTCGCACCCGCACATTGTCCACGTCTTGATTTTGCGAGATCGACACGCGAAGCTGATGGAGCAACTCGCGGTCGAGTTGAAGAAGGACGACGGGGAGCAACAGATATTGGCAGCGATTACGCAAGCGATGGATCCGAACGCACAAGTTGCGGTTCCTCCATCTGTTGCCGCCGCTAACGTCGAAAGAGAAGCGGCAGCAGCAGCAGCAGCAGCAGCGGCAAAGGAGAAGGACGATTCAAAAGGAAAGGAGGAACCTTCGCCCGAGGAGGACGTGAAAAAGGAAGCCGGAGAAGCGCCGGCTGCCGCGCCGCCGCCTGAGAAACCAGCGCCCCCGGTGAAAGGAGGCAAGAAAGGTAAAGCTGCGGCAAAAGGTAAAAAAGGCGCGAAGGGGAAGAAAGTTGCAGAAGAAGTTGAAGCTCCCGCGCCCGAAGCGGCGGACAAGGAAGAAGAAGCTGTGAAAGAAGAGGACGCGGCGACGCCGATGGATGTAGGCAAAGACGCGCAAGCCGCGCAAGCCGCGCAAGCTGCTGCCATCGCAGCGCAAGCCGCCATGCAGCAACAGTTCGCGCAGCAACAACAGTTCCAGCAACAGCACGATCAACAATTTCTCGTTCACCAGCAACAGCAATTGCAGATGATGGGTGCGATGCAACCGCAACCGGGACAAGAACAAATGTTCGCCGCCGCGACAGCGCAACATCAACTCAGCGGTACCGGTCCTGATGGTACGCAACAACCCGTCGGAATTGACCTGAAGAAACAAATCTTTGCGGGCATGAAAGGTGCATTAGCCATGGAATTGGAACCGGTCGAGGAGACGTTAGCGATGATGAGAGAAGTGTGCGGCCCGGCGTGGCGACAACGCGCCACGTCTTTAATGCGAGGCCCGCCGTTCCCAAAACTCATCGAGTTGCACGAACTGAAAGAGACCGCCGTAGCCGCTGGCCTTTGTCCAGGAGGTGGTGTCGATCCATTAGCCGATCGCGCGTTTGCCTTAGAATCCGCCGGTCAACTTTGGCTCGAACACGCCGCCACCGTCGTCGAAGATAAATCCATTCCAATCGAAGCCGCTCGCGTTCTTTTGCGCGAAGGTCGAGCGTTACCCGTGCATCTCAAAGACGAACTGGAGGAGTTGGGCGAACGATGCGAACTCTATTGCGTCTGTCGATCCGCGTACGATGCGAAACGATCGATGATTTGCTGCGACCGATGCGACGGCTGGTTTCACTACGAGTGCATCGGCATGCAACCGCCTGGCTTGGACGAGCAAGAAGAGGCGAATATTAAGTTTGCGTGCCCGCAATGTTGCGAAAACCAAGGGATTCCGTACGTGCCTTTCAGACCTCTTCGGTGATATACACCGCGAAGAGAAAATCTTATCTATCTATCTATCTATCTATAACAACATTTAGCATTAACACAACAGTGATATAAAACTACGTAGCTACAACTTTTTAATTTAATAATACAAACTTGAATACTATCTGGTGCGAGTGCGTCGTCTATCTCTCTCTTAGTCTAAGAACTTCCCTCGTTTTAAAAGTTGCGACGGTTGCAAAATTTCTTGGAAAGCAACGATGTCCTCGTGTTCTTTTTCGTCATCGTTGCTTTTCTTGTTGAAATCATCGTGCACGATCGTTGTTGTTGTTGTTCTCTCCTCCCCTTCTTCTCCTTTCTTCTTTCGTAATCTGAACCGTTCGATTAACCCTTTCATGTATTTTGGCCTAGAATAATTCGCGACTGAACGACTCAACCAAATCGCACGCAACAAACGTTCCTCGTCTTCGCTCATGTCTCCCCGTTGTTCGTGCGATGATGATGATGATGATGCTATTCTCTTCTTTCTATCTTCTGTCGCGTGATATAGTAAAAGAGCCGCCGATACGGATAAATTAAACGACTCCGTAAAACCCGACATCGGCAAGTAGACTTTCCCGTCGGCCAACTCCTTCGCGGTTTCCGAAACTCCATCCAACTCGTTACCGAATATCACAGCCGTTGGTACCTCTGCCCAATCGTACTCTCCAACCGATTTTGCTTTCTCGTTATCGAAATCCGTCACCAGAACTCGAAACCCTCGCTTCTTCACTTTTTCAATGCACTCCGTTGTGGATTCGTACTGCGAGATGTGCTGCCATTTCACGGCGCCTCCGCTCGTCCGTCCGGACTGTTTAAAAACCAAACCTTTCTCTGCGACGACGCCAACCGCGCCTATACCCAGCGCTTCTGCGGATCGACACACCGCTAAAAAGTTCCCGGTATCGTACACGTTCTCCAATATCGGGAGCACGCTAAACACTCTCTTCGATACCGTCTCCTCTACGCGCCGTATTCGATCCGCGCCGATCATATCGTTCCCGACGACAATCTCTTCGATTTCGTGTATTTCCGCTTCAACGCCTTCAAAATTTAACCCGTTCTTTGTCGTGAACGGGAATATCTTTTTCTTCATCTGTTTCTTGTCGTTTACATCGTCCTCGTCCTCGCCTTGATACACTCGCTTCCTCCCGTGATAGAGGTACTTTTTATCGTACTCAACCGTTTTATCCATGAAACCTCTTCGAATAGCTTTCGCGGAATAATACTTCTCCTTATCATTCTCAGCATCAGTATCATCGCGAGTACTCTCGTTTTTCTCGTCTTTATGAGAAGAAAACGTTGAGGCGATGTGTCTTCCTCGTCCTCCTCTTCCTCCGTATAAAAGTCTTCCGTTTTTTGACGGCTTGAATTGGAAACGATTTCTGTCCGAACAAAAAGGCGACGAAGAAGCGACTGTGACACCACCAACTCGAGGCTTCATCGTCGCTGAGTGCTGAGGCGCGTTCGTGCCGCTGATGCGTGGATAGTGCTTGATCATTTTTATTACGCTTCTTCTGATGAGTCGTGGGAGCATAGTTTTGACGAGAATTGGATTCCCTTTTTGGTGTGTTGCTTATCATCATCCCAAACTACTTACAATAATGTCTCTAATCTACAGCTGCTCTATCTACTTTCTCTCTCTATATGTGTGTTATTAAAAGTTTTCTTCGGCGTACTTTTTAACGTCGATGTCGTTTTCTTCGCACGCGTGCCCGGGACAACATATTCGAATGGCGTTTTCCGGTGTCTCCGTAACTTCGTACGCCATCGCCTCTTCGGCGAATCTTCGAAACAACTCTCGGTAGTACTTTAATCGCGCTTTCTTGGTGAAGTATTTCTGGGCAAACTTTTGACCGTTTTTGGCGATTTGTTGCATCTCTTCGTCGTGTGTTCGCGCGTAGTGTAAAACCTCTAAAACGTCCTCTGGTTTCTCGTCGTTTTCCCAAAACTCCAAGTAATGCGTCTTTGGCTTTAAAAATTTACTGAAATACGTCTGGAACAATTTCTTCTCGCTGACGACGACGGAGTTCAATCCGAGCTTTTCCTCGAACTGAAACGAGTGGCCCTGACCGTCCAAGTGTAAAATGTATTTGTGTTCCATGTGTTCTCTCAGGGAGATTTTCGAGTACATCTTCACGTCTAAAAAACCATCCTCCAAGGAGGTTCGATTCTCCGCCCAATCGACGAAATTTTTCCTCGCTCGAATCTCCGCGTGCCGCCCCATGCGAGGGTACATGGTAAACCTCCCGACTAACTTCTCGTCCTTCTTCGACCACGGGAAATCTTCATCGAACTCTTCTTTTCTCGCGTACACGTTCTCGTCTATCTTGTTGTGCCTAAACCCAAACCCAGGGTGTAAAATGCACCCGGTTTCCTCCGGGAACTCTAGGTCGCGGCAAAAGCAAAGCACCGGAAGTCGTTCCTCGTCCGGAGGGTTGTAATCGAACGTCGATAACGCCATTTCCATCGGCGGCAACTTCGAACCATCCTCGCTGCTCATCTCTCCATCCTCTTCCCTCGTTTTTGTCTTTCCAAAAACCTCGCACAAATCGTAAAAGTACTCGTATATCAACTGGACGTGGTGTCCGTTAAACTCTCGCGAAGGTCTTCTCGTGGCGAGAAACAACTCGTTTTTCACCCAAACGAATCCGAACGCTCGGTGGTTCTCTGTCCCGTATTTCACGCGCGCTCGATTGGTCATTTCTCTGGTGACTTTATTCTTTAGGAATGGTTTTAAATCTTCGGTTATTTGCGCGTAGAGTAGTGATACATCCTCGTCGTCGTCTTTGATATCGAAGTCATCATCGGATGCTTCTGCGGGGAAAACAACATCGGATTCGATCTCTCGTTCCGCTTCCTCCGCGAATTCCAAGCGCGTTTCCAAAGAAACCACTCCTTCTTTCTCGCCACCAATACCTTCCTCCTCGATATTCGCGTTCGCGACGTTGAGTAAGAAGAACAACGCCGGGGCTGTGACGAGTACGAAGAGGAGGAAAAAACGCATTTTTTTTGTGAAGTCTTGTCTGTGGAAAAGGTCAACGAAATGAACTCTCTCGTTGTATCAAAAATCTATCTGCGTTTTCTGCGTTTTTCTCATTCGACGCTGTCGTCTTCCTCTTTTCGTCTGTCCTCCTCAAAATTCTTTTGAGAGAAGTAATTCGCCCTTTTGGACGTTCGATATTGCATTTCGAGCTCTTCTTGTAACAACAGAAGAAGACAAAGAAGAAGAAGCTCATTGAGAGAGAAAGGACTATTAAAGAAGAGTAAAACTTTCTAAAGACTTTACGATTTACTATGTTTTTCTCCTCAATAAGCTTCTTCTTCCGAAGAAGCAAAGTTTGTCTTCTGTTCTCGATGATGATTTTGACGATTACATTTTGTACCCGAGAAGTTGACGCGGCGATTGGGAATCACGGAAGAGGAACAGGAGGACGGTCGCCGAGACGAAGTTCACCGAGGAAAGCATCCACTTCCTCGTCTCAAGGAGGACAACAAAATCAACAAAATCAACAAGTGCAACCACCGCAACTCGAACAACCACCGCCAAGAAAACGAACGTGGATGAACCATTTCGTCGTCCATAAAGGGTGGAACTGCACGCAAATTCCTTCGAATCCAGTCATCATAGGCGGCGACGGCGGCGGCGCGGGGAAGTCTTTAGAGAAGTTTTTATTCGAAGCGAACGCGGTACAGTTCGGTCCAGTGGACGAGGACGGGAATTCTGTGGCACAAAAAGAAAGTGGAGTGGATACGATGGTTTTAGACATCATGGAGTGGGCGAAGAGACCTTTGTACGATCCGAACGATATGCCGTATAAGTTGCAATACGACGTGGCGGACCATTTGTGTAGGATGTTCGCGAGGCAGGAGAAGTGGGTGCACCCGGATCAAACGGAAACGTACGTGTCGAAGAAAGATATTCCGAGGTGGGGATGGAAAGATCCGTACGCGCAGTATTTGTTGCCGTTGTTTGCGGATACGTATTTGAGGAAAGCGACGTACGTGCATTTGGTGAGAGATCCGAGGACGTTTCCCATCGGAGGTTTACACGAAAAGGAAAGACGATTGCAACGAAAATATTTCGGCGAGGAGAGATGGGAAAAGTTGACGAAAAAGTTTGAGCGAGAGTGGGAACATTTGAAAAAGCACAAGCAAATGCGAAACGTGAAGAAAGAGGACGTGATTGACTTGTTGAGAACAACCGCGCATTGGACGGCGGTGAACTTTGAAGTGGCCGCGTTCGCGCTCGGACCGTATCGCAACCACGCGATTATTTTAAAGAGCGAAGATTTGGTCCAACCTAGAAACGAACACTGGAAGTTAGTCGGGAGCGACGGAAGTGCAAAACCGGCGCACATGTTAAGAGTGCGACCGCTGAATAAATTGATTCAGTTATTAAAGTTACCGGCGGATACGGCGAATGAAATTTCGACGTTTCAATACTTGCGCTCGAAAGCGTCGCATTTCTCAAGGCACGAGAAAGATTTCGATTACCGCGTCAACTCGCCTTTAGTGGACGTTCAAACGCGAATCGCTAACAGGACGTTGACGTTACTGAAATACCCAACCGACCCGGATTTGTTCGTCCCGGACCACCCGGACGACGACCACCCGCTCGCGCACGGCCACAGAGTCTCCGAATCCTACGTCGACCCCGAAACCAACGAACAAGACGCGACCATCTACGCCCACCCGGAGCACCGATACACGGACGAAACAACCTTTACACATCCAGACGACGAGCACGAAATCGACTCCCGCACCGGCCGCATCAAAGAATACGAACACATGCTCGGCATGCAACTCAAACCGACCGAGCGAAGAAACGAACACGAGAGGAAACAAATCCCGCCGGAAACGGACGAACACCGACGGATCAAGAAAATGTTAGACGATCACGTCATAAAGAACGATATCTTAGATAACATGGTCGTCAGAGGACAAAAAGTGAAAGATTTGATGATGCAGTATAAGAAAAAAAAGAAGATGTAGAGAAGTTTTGATGATTGATGACGACGAGAGAGAGAGAGAGATGTTCACATCAGAGACTTTTCGACGACGATCACGACAACAAAAACTGTAACAGATGCCCAAAGAATACGCACAACCACAACAACACGCGTTCTGAAGTATTTAACGTTTTAATTCTTCTTCTTCTTCTTCATAACTTCATCGTCGTTCTTCACATGTCGTAAAGTACTTTTGTTACATTTTTCTCTCTTTTCCGATTTTTGCTTTCAAATTCCTCAGTTGAGTAAACGCACGAAAAGCACTCTTAGTACATAACAACAACAAGAACAAAGAAGAGAAGAGAGATGAATACCAACAACAACAACAACAACAACAACAACATTGATTCTTATTCTTTCACGACCGAGGATCAGATTAAGTGTTACGAACTCCTCCAATCCGCGCGCATGAAAGACTTCATCGACGTTTCTTTCGTTCGCATTTGCCACCGAACGGTCGCGAATGCGTTTCCGGATGTAACGGCAGAGTGCGGTGGTTTTCGCGATACTGAGAGCGATAAAAGCACGAACGATACGGACAGATTGAACGATATATTCCGCCTGTGCGTACGAATTGGATTAGCGAACGTGATCGTACATTTTATCGATGAGATTTCGAACGACGCGAATTGCGTCTCGGCGGACGCCGTGGAAGCGAGGTTGAGGGACGGGGAGAATGTCTTTCAATGCATGAAGGGTTTAATGGAAGAAGAGAAACAGGAGATGAGTAAAACGTTGAAGAGCAAAGATGGTGGAGGAGATGGTGATATATCCTCGTCGTTGGCGAGGTCGATGGCGACGTTTCAATGCGCGCGGAGGGCGTTCGAGACGCTCGGCGCCGAGGACGGCGGGAGGAGAAGGAACAACAACAACATTAACAATAATAATAGCAAGAGTGGTGAAATGATTGAAAAGTTGAACGAATTGCGCGACGAGTCTATCAATTTAGCGAACAAAGCGGAAGCGGCGATGTGGGCGGTCGAGGAAGGGTTTTTGAAAAGAGGGCATCTAGGGAACAAGTTTTCCGGCGCCGCGAAGTGGTCCAACGAAGTAAAAGAGAGGCGAACGAACGCGAAGAGTGCGTTCGGCTTTGATAATGCTAACGACGACGACGATAGTGATGAGTGTTGTTTGTTCGTGGACGTTTTGTTGCGATATTTGAAAGAGAAGAGCGGGAATGCGGATGTCGCGTCTTACCCGTTCAAATCCGTACCGGACGCGTTGAATGCCATCTGGGGCGGCAGCGACGGCGACGGTAGTAATAATAGAGGAAAAGGAGGAGAAGGAACAGAAGACGAAGAGGTTTCTCAAATCGTAAAGAAATCTTTGTTTCTGTATTACGTCCTCGACGCGGGATTGCCGTGGAAAGACGCTCCAGCTCGGTACGCTCGCAACGCTCGAATCGGTTCCAAGACGTACTCTGAAATCCGATTGGCATCTTTACTCGACGAGTCTTGGACGTTCGCGAACGATCCGTTAAAAGATATCATCACGAACGAAGCCTTGCCGAACTGCGCGACGTTATCTGGCCGCTTCTTACCGTTACAATTTGTTAAAGTCGTGCACTTACGAGGCGAAACCGCGGCGGCTTTGCGAACGCTGCGAGCGAGAGATCGAAACGATTTCACGTTTGAAAGCGTCGAGAAGGCGACGTTGGAGGTAGAAGTACGAATTGAATTGGGATTAGTCGCGGAGGCATTTTTATGCGCGAAAGAGCAGTTGAGTTTAGCCGTGAGATCAGGAGAAGAAGAGTCGATCGTCGTAGAACAATTGGCGAACATCTTGACCATGAAAATTGCAGAGTACTGCGCGGACGTTCGACAACTCGATCAAATCATCGCCTTGCCGTTGCAAAACACGGCACTGAATGGTTGCATGGAACGCGCGTTTTTATCCTGGCTTTGGGAGAACAAAATACGCGAAGATGTGAGCGCAGAGCACACGATTCTTTACTTTTTACAGCGAGGTCGCGCGACGGAAGCGGTGGAAGCGTACGCGAGGATTCTCGATTTAGAAAAACGAGGCGGCGCGATCGCTTGGGGCAAAGCGAAAAAAGAAACGATTGAAATGTTAGAAGAGCGAGTTAGAGATTTACCGGTAGTTGTGCAACAAATGTCGACGGATAATTTAGGCACCGGGTCGGTGAAAGGCGGAGAAAAGTTAGGCCGCGAGATGGAGAGAATGAAAACGGAGGATAAATTAAATGCGGACGTGACGGTATTAGAAGCTGTTTCTGCGGTGGCAGAATCGTCGACTCCAGATTTTGTATTGAGAGCAGCTGGAAACTCCGAGGTGCAACCGAGTCCGTTCTTGAGACCGTTGACGACTTCGCCGGCATCTGGAGACGAGTTTCCTCGCGACGCTTTGCGCGCGTCGCAAACGCACCGATTAGCGCGATCGCCTTTCGATATTGCCGCCGCGGGTCATCGACAAAGTAGAAGAACTGTCGCACGAGCGGAAGAAGACGCGAATGCGATGCAAGTGTCGGACGTGGGCGCAAACAACGTTTCGTTCGCGCGACGACCGAAATTGTTCGTCCGATCGGAAACTGCGATACTCCCTCCTCCAACGAAGAAAGCAGATTTGCCGCCGTTGCCGAGTCTGTCGCCGCTCACCGCGAATAATAATAATAATAATAATAACACTAATGGTGCCGCAGGAGTGAGCATCGTGGCGCCGTCGCCAACCAGAGCGTCGCCTCGAACGCGATTGTCTAAAGGTACGCGTAGAACTTAGAAGATTGATCGATTGTATTTTTGACGCGTAATTGCACGTTATAATAAAACTGCCACGTACTCTCTTCACAGCTCATCATCGTCAGAGCGTCGTCGCAATCTGACCGCATCATCCGGCCAGGCAATCAACGTCGTCCCGTCCCCTTTCAGCTGCAATTTCAAATGCCCAAACGCGTATTGCTGCCTCAAAGTTGCCAAGAACTGTTCGGCTTCTTCTCGAGGATTTTCCAACGTCGTCAGCGCGAACATCTTTTGACGCATCAAAACAATTTCTAGTTTGCTAAAATTTGTGCGTTTTCGCGTCGACGTCGACGAAATAGAGCAAACGCAAATGCGCTAAGTACGAGGTCTCGGGAAAGCCGGGATGCGGTCGAATGCCTTCGTAATCGTTGAAAAATTCACCGCATCCAAACAAGATTAGTTTTTTCTTGTACAGCATAGCCGTTTTCGCGTGATGGGAGCTGTGACCGTGAACTATATCTGCGCCGGCATCGACGAGCGCTTTTGCCGCGGTCACGTGCGCTCTCGGAACCTCAAATCCCCAATTCGAACCGAAGTGTACGGACACGACGACGATCGCGTTGTTTGAGGATTCTTTCTTCATCTTTGCAATCGCGCTCAACAAGCGCTCCGGCACTTTGTCATCCTCTGTCGCCAAAAACACGCCCATTGATCGTTCCGTCGACTGCCACTCTCGAGGCACGCCGCTGTCTTCGAAGCACAGCCCAAACGCCGCGACGTCGACGCCTCGCTTATCGTTCCTCGCCGGCGCGAATCCGTACGGGTAGACGTTTTCCAGCACCGCCGGTTTCATCGCGTCTGCAATGTTCCAACCGGCACCAATGCGTTTCACGCGCAACCCGAGCGACGCATTATCACTGCTACCTTCTATCGAATCGAAGAATTTTAACGTATCCTCCATCCCTTCTCTCGAAAAATCCATCGCGTGGTTGTTCGCCAAGGAAACGATATCTGGTTTTAAAACATCCAACAACGCGAACATGTTCTCCTCGGATGCGCGGTAGTTGATGCCTTTGTGCGGATAAAACGACGACTTTTTCGTCACGCTGGTTTCCAGATTGAGCATTCTCGCGTGAGGTTCAAACCTCTCGATGACTTTGGCGACTTCTCCGAGCACATCTCGCGCGGAAACTTTCTTCTTCGTATCTGCAAAACGTCTTTTTTGTTTTTGTTCTGCCAATCGCGCGTAATCGAACGCATCTTTGCAGAATCCTTCGCGGATTTCCCGAGCGCAAGGTGAAGGCATGACCGCATCGACACCTCGTCCAGGCATGAAATCGCCCGCGAGAAAGAGTCTGATTTGAGATGACGACGATGATGATGATGAGAAAGAAGAGGGAAAGGAGGACATTTTTTGTATCTAATTTAATGCTCCTTCTTTTTTTTAGGTATTCGCTCGCGGTATTACAATGATGAAATGTTCTTTTTTTAGTTATCCTTGACCGTCGTCGGCGGTAACTTTCCTCCCTCGGACCGATTTCAGAGCGCCAACTTTCAAATCGGAGGTGAAAAACTCGTCGATGGCATCCGCGGTGACTTGCGGGAAATCTTCTTGCGGCATGTGTCCGACTTTTCTCAGCGCTTTCTCGCTCGCTCGAGCGTCCGAGGCCCAGCTGAACATGGGCGCTTGGTCGAGGTATTTATCCGCGACGCCCCAAACGATTCTGGTTTTCGGCATGCCACCCTGGAAGTACGCGTCTTTTACTTTCTTCTTCAAGTTTTTAAAGTCTGCGTTCGCGACGGTCATTTCAACCGCCATTCGCGCGTTTTCCGCGTCGCTCCCGACGTACGCTCTCTCGTACTCTTTCATATCATCTCCGCCGATTGCAAACTCGTTCCCCATGTAATTCAACGACACCGCATCGAACGCTTTCCCTTTCCCCATGCCAAACATTTGCGCGTATGTCGCCAACGGCGCTGCCAAGTTGTGATTCCCGTCCAACGGCATGTTCATTAAAATTATTCGGCGAAACAAATCCGGTCGCTTCCTCGCCAACAATATCGCGTATTGCGGAATAACGTACCCTTGCGCGACGAGATCGACTTGTTTCCCATTCGCGACTTTCTCCACGTACGTCTCCATCGCCTCCACGTACGACCGTTCGTCGTACTTAAATCCTCCATTCGAGGAGGGTTTTTCCGAATCCCCGTGTCCGACCACGTCCGGCGCGAACGTCTCGTACCCTTTCTCTTGCAACAACACCGAGACTTGTCGAAACGTGTACGCCCTCGAACCTAAACCGTGGATAAACACGACCGCGTTTTCCTTCTTTTCTTTATTCTTTCCCGAAGGTGAACCTCGCCGTTGCGTCCACGTTTGTCCGTTTACATCTATCTGTTCGATCGATTGCGTCAGCGTTTTCACCATCTGCCCGGTGGAGGAGTCGAACGTTTCTTTATACGTCGCTTTATCTTCTTCTTCTCCATCTTGTTCTTCGGCTGCTCTGACGACAAAACTCCCGGCGACTTTTCCCCTCGAAGCAGTTGAATGTCTTCTTTTTGTTCTTCTTCTTGGCAAAACTCCTCCCAACATCCGTTCCCGAGTCGTCGTCGTCGAAGACGACGACGATGATGATGATGTTCCGATGCGTGTTGTTGCTTTCGTCGTCATCATCATCTCGAAAGAGTATTTTATTCGTAATGGTCCTGCGGTACTCTATATAAAAGAAATATACCACTCTGTACTAAGAACAACGAGAAGACAGAAATAACAGAGAAAACGAACAATACGTCTTTTCCTCTTTTATGACTCTCTTTCCTTTGATGAGAATACAAAGTCGTCGCGTCTCGCTTCTCCTTATGTGACGTTTCTCTCTTTGTTTGGATAAAAAAATCGAGAGACGAATGTTTTAGGGTGTCGGACCCTAAATAAAAAAGCTTGAAATTTCGAAAATCTTTTCAAAAAGCGCGAATGCCTCAAAACAGAGACGCGCGAGAAGAAGACGTGACGAGGTGGTGAATACTACCACTCGTAACAGAAGAGCACTAAAGATGGCGCCTAATAAAAATCCTCCTCCTAATAAGCCTCCTCCAAAGTCAAAAGCGAATAATACTACTAATAATAATAACGCTTTGTACAAACAAAAGAAAGGGAGAATAGCCAAAGCCTTTCCGAAATCGTACAAGAATAAAGCGAAGAGTTACGAGTTTATGATGATGCATCGAGAACAACAACAACAACAACAACAACAACAACAACAAAAGATGAACGATACGGATGACGATAAAAACGATGATGAAGACGTCGCAAAAGAACAAGATTTGATGATGAAAACGAGCGACGACGAGAAAAAGAAGGACGATGATGATGAAAATGACGAGAAACATTACGTCTTGGATTTAGGAGAGATGCAAAGACGCCTCGCGAGCGAAAGGAATACGACGAATACGAGAAGAAGTAATACTACTAATAATACTAATAAAAGAGTAGGCTACCAATCCGCGAAAGGAAAACGAGGCGGCGGGAGAACAATAAACCAGAACGCAAACTTGGCGGATTTAGATTTAGCGGACGAGGAGACGGTGCGCAACGCGTTGTCTTCCTTGCCGGTGTCGCATTACGAGGAGAGAAAGAGGAAAGCGGAGAGTTTGGAAATGAGGTACCCGGAATGGTTTAGGTATTTGACGCACGATTTTTCGGTTTTATTATATGGGTTCGGGTCGAAGAAGCAAGTTTTAGAGGATTTCGCGAGGAGGTATCTTCTGGACGGGGCGGTGGTGGTTGTCAACGGGTATCAGCAAAGAGTCTCGGCGCTGGCGATTTTGAACCAGTGCGCGTTTGCGTTGTCGGACGAATCCGAGAATTTGATGCATCATTCTTCTAATAATAATAACGGTGGGAGTAGTAATAATGGTTTCGCTGATGTCGCGAATAACGCGCAGGCTTTATTGAGACGAATTGCAGAGTTGACGACGGATCATTCCGGAGGAGGAGGAGAAAAAACAAACGAAAACGGCGATGCGATGATGATGCATAACATCACGAACAACACAACGACGACGACGACAACCGGAGGAACGGCGGCGACAAAGAACACGAGAGGCAGCAGACGAGACGGAGGCAATGGTAATAACTCCGCTGCTGCTCTCGCGTCGTTGCGTGATGCGAACGTCAACGCGTCGTACGAAAGAGACAAAAATCATTACCAATCGACGGCGTCTTTCAACGACGGCGGCTCCGCGTCTCGGTTGTATCTCGTCGTGCATAACATCGACGGCGTTGCTATGCGCAACGCGGAAACGCAATCGATTTTAGGCGAGCTGTCTTCGTTCCCTCGAGTGCACTTAATCGCCTCGGTCGATCACGTCAACGCTCCTTTGTTATGGTCCAAACGAGAAGCCGCAAAGTTCAACTGGATTTACCAAAAAGCAGTCACCTTCGCGCCGTACGCCAAGGAAACCGCCAACGATCCGCAACTCTTGGCGAGCAAAGGTGAGGAACGACACGTCCGAGGTGCCGCGAACGTTCTAAAATCCTTAACGAGGAACGCGCGAATCATCTACCGCATCATCGCCGAAGCTCAAATCTCAGAAAACGGTCAAGGACTCACCTTCCCGCAACTCTTCCAACTTTCGCGGGAGAGTTTCCTCGTCACCGCCGAGCTCGCCTTGCGCGGCGTCCTCACCGAGTTCACCGATCACGAGTTGATCAAGATTAAGAAAGTTTCCGACAACGAGGATTTAATCACCGTCCCGATGGACAACAACGCGTTAGAGCAGCTCGTCGAAGACGAGTGCGAGGAGATTCACAATTTCTTTTAGAATGAATGAAAGAAGAAGATTTAGTAGACATACAACATGGTGTCGCAGTTTAGTAGCGTCTATATACCTAGTAGAGTAGTACGTAGTAGTAGTTGTTGTTCTTGTGTGTAATGTACCATATTAATACTATGAGCTTAACACACAACAGACTGTTGAAATACTTCATTTCAACAACACGTCAACACAAATATATATAATACTACTAATGTCTTCCTCTTCAGCGACGACGTTTACGACGACGACGAGCGCTTTTATTCGTAGCCTTTCTTCTCGCAGCAACAACACCAAGAAAGCGAGAACGATTAAAAGAAACGTCGTCAGAGCGCAAGAACAACACGATGACGTAAACGAGGACGGAAACGAGGAAACGAACGAGGAAACGAAGAAAAGAAGTTCAAGCAGCAGACGAAGCGCTCTGATCAACGCATCCGCGGCGACGTTAGCGATGGTTATTCCCTCTTCTTTTAAAACTTCTTCAAATTCTGGGTCTGCTTTCGCGGCATCGTCGTCGTTATCATCGAATAATGAAAATGAATTTGCCGATGCGAAATCCATGCAAATGTTACGACGAGAAGGCGAGTTTTCGCTCACGGACGAGGAGTGGCGAGAAAGATTATCAAACGCCGCAGACACAGACCCGTTCGCGTATCAAGTGTTGAGAAAAGCAGCGACGGAGAGACCGTTATCGTCACCGTTGTATACCGAGAAAAGAGTGGGCACGTACGTGTGCGCCGGATGCGAGAACCCGTTGTTCAGTTCGGAGACAAAGTACGACAGCGGGACGGGATGGCCGTCGTTTTACGACCATTTACCGAACGCGGTGACGGAAGTGCCGGATTTTAGCATCATGTTTTTACCGAGGACGGAGACGAGGTGTAAGAGATGTCAAGGGCATTTAGGACACTCGTTCGAGGACGGGCCGAAACCGACTGGGATTCGATATTGCATGAACGGTGCGGCGTTGAAATTCGTTCCGAAAGATGTGTGATGATGATAAAAGAAACTCTTCTTCTTCAAATTGCTGCGTGCTCTCCTCTGCGAATAACAAATGTATTAATATTACAGTAGTGTTTTATGATTCATCTAAAAAAACGTCCGCGCTTTCTACTTCGCACTCGTATTTATCGACAAACTGTAGCCATTTCTGCCATAACTGATCCGTCGAGAGCGTGTCTCGATGGCCGAGGACGATTAATCCTCTTTTTGCTCTCGTAATCGCGACGTTCAATCGTCTCGGATCGGCGACGAATCCGAGTTGATTTTGACGATTGTTTCTTACCGTGCACAAAACGATAACTTCTTTCTCTCTGCCTTGGAATCCATCCACGGAGCGGATTTCGAGTTCGTCTTTGGCGCTTTCCGGGTTGTCGGCCTCGACTACGGACGTGTTTTTCAGCTTGACATCGCTCGTTACTTTTCGGTTCCACTCTTCGCTAATCGCTCGAACTTGCGCGGCGTACGGCGCTATGATGCCAATATCGCCCGCGTTTTTCACGTCTCCGGAGAGTAAGAGCTTTTGTACCACTCTCACGCACTCTTCGGCTTCTTGGACGTTAAAGATGGAGTTTCCATCCGGCGCTCGCATTTCTTCGCCTTTGACCTCGACGAACGCTAACGGAACCATTGTACTCGGCCAATTGACTCCGTTCGGCGCTACGCGTTCGCTCGGTTTCGGCACCGATTTCAATCGTCGATCGTAAAACCGAACCGAGGAAAACGCCGCTAAGCCCGGGTGCATTCTATATTGTTCTTCCAGTAAGTACGGTTCGACGCCTAACAATTCTAGTCGTTCGATTAAACTTCTCTGTAAACCAATCGCAACTGCGTCTCGACTGACCACTGTTGGCGGTAACTGTTTTGTATCGCCGACTAACACGCCCGCCAACGCTTTCGTCAAAGGAATGAGAGTGTGCGGTTCAACGCATTGCGCGGCTTCGTCGACAAAGGCGTAGCGAAAGACGCGGTCGGCGAGTAAATCGTCGCCGGCGCCGACGCACGTGGCTAAAATCACATCGGACGCGTTAACTACTTGGATCGCCGCTTCCCTGTCTAACTGTTGCGCTTGTTTTCTGGCTTTCGCGGCTTCCAAGGACGTGATACCTCGAAACCGTTCGCGAATGCTATTCGCTTCTTTACCCTTCGGATGCAACGCGACTTTATGACTCAACGTGGACTCTAACAACCACGGCTGTACTCTAGCGGGCGAACCTAAGCGTAAAATGTTCATCGAGCGATCTATCTTTTCTCGAAGTAACGCATCCAAGATGTTATCGACGGCGACGTTCGACGCCGCGCACGCTAAAACTTTCGGTCCTCTCCACGACGCTTGCGTATTAGAAGATTTTCCTCTGTCGCTTTTGCCGCCATTCTCCTGTACGTTTGCATAATTCACCACAGACGCGATTAAAGCAACCAGAGTTCTCGTTTTACCCGTTCCAGGTGGTCCTCTCCATAGCGTTAAAGTGTTTTGCATGGCGGCTTTGACTGCTTTCCGTTGCGATGGATTCAAATTTTTCGCGTACGACGACATCGCTTGGTCGATTCTTTGGTCGTTCTTCCAGCTAATTGGGGTGGACGCTAATGAGTTCACCGAGGAAGAGGAAACGAACCCGAGTAAACTCCTTTGAAACGTTTGATACGCCGTTTGAGATAATTTATTACTGTCCCCGCCGCTTTTCTTGTTACCACCACTACTGTCGTTCATCTTGGAACGTTCTAATCCCGGCATGCCCCCGGGCTCGCTAAAAGCTTCCAACGCGGATATCGCTCGATCGTACGCCACCGTATTCGCGGAGAGATCTATTCGCAAACGTCGTCCGTTCTCGCCGTCCCTCAACACGTCCCCTAAATCGTCCTCGGGAATTGCAATAGTTAAATAAAACATTTGTCTGCTCGCGACGATGCCGACGATAGACGAAGAGGACGACGTACCTTCTTCGCTTCCGTACACGTTGATATCCTCTAAAGTCACTCTCTCGACTTCGTTATCGGATAAAATCACCATATCCCCGACGGATATGCGATGAAACGGCAACTCCTCTCCTAACGGCGTATTTTTCGGCAAATCTCTCCTCGGTCGCAGAACTCTTACCAAAGCGTCTCTCCCGATTGTCCCTTCGTACCTCGCTCGCACGTCCGACAAGCAGTATCCTTCATTTTTCAATCTCGATAACGGCCACGATTCCAACCGTTCCTTGAATTGCTCGCGCTCTTCTTCGAACTCGCACGTGATCGCTTTCGAGTATCTCTCCTTGTGCGCTTTGTACGCCCCGCGTATATCTTCCCTCGATTGGCCTCGAGATCTCGTCTTCTTCTTTTCCTCGTGTTGTAAGTCTTTCTCGCCCCCGCTTCTCCGCGTTGTTGTTTGTCTCTTGGTGCCGTCACCGAACAAGTACCCGTACTTGTCCTCCGCGCTCTTTTTCCCGCTTCCTTTTGCCGCTCTCGCCCACATCTTTTCTCTCTCTTGAATCGCTTTCGCGTCTACTAATCCTTCGATTTTCCTCGCCGCGGTAGTCCCGCGTTTACTACTACTACTACTCCCCATCGTCTTTTGCGAAGAAGAAGAAGAAGAAGAAGAAGAAGAAGAAGAACTCAGTCTTCTTCGATTCGTCATTAAATCGGCGACTGTTTTCCTCTTCTTCTCTTTCGCCGGGCGAATGTTCTTATTGTTATTATTGTTATTGTTATTAGTATTATTCTCATCAAAATCATCATCGCTCGGCTTCATCCTATAAAAATCATTCCTCTTATTCTTCGTCTCGTAATCGTCGTTCTTATTACACGCGTTGTCGTAAAAATTGTATTTCCTCTCGACATCTTCGGAGTATTTTTCGTTTGAAAACCCCTCTCTGTTGTCGTTGAATCCATTCACGCGTAACGACGACGACGTTTCGATGTTTCTTTTCTCGATTCTTTTGAAAAACGAGAGTCGTCTCTTAGTGTTAAACTTTTTCTCATCATCATCACGAAAACGATGACGATGCGAAGAAGAACTAAAGGAGAAAGACGACTTCAACGCGTTGCTCGTCGTCATCTTTCTCGTCTTCTTTTTATCAGAGTAGTATTAGCATTCGCATTAGTATATCGAAAAGAGCGGCATATGCGAGGATGATTCTAAGTTCTTGTGTGGTAAAAAACAACGGAGAACGTTTTTTGGTCAAACCGTTCGTTTAAAAAAGGCAGACGTACTAAAAGAAAAGAGCGGCGGTGATGTGTTCCCTTCTTTCCCGCAAAAGAGGACGACACCGTCTCGTCTTCTCTCTTTTTGCGATCGATTTTGATGTGCATCTTTTTGCGCGTTCTGTGCACACAGAAGAGGGCGTCTCGTCATCAACCAGACTTCTCCATCTCTCTTTTTAATTCGATGATGATGATCTCGCATGTGTATTCTTTCGTCCTTTTATTTAAGAGACGCGAAGAGAATAAAAAGCAGTTGGTCTCCTCCTCAAAAGAAGAAGAGAATAACAAACTCTCATCAACTCTTGTTGTCTTCAAACGGACACCCCGGATTTGGTACTAATACAGAGAAGTGCACGATGATGACGACGACGTCTTCTTCGTGTTGCTCGTCGGGTGTGTTCGGGGTGCTCTCGTCGACGTCGTCGTCTTCTTTATTGAAGAAGATGAAAGAGAATAAAACAAATGTGATGAGTGTGCGCCGTCGTCATCATCAACGACCGCATCATCATCATCATCATCACGCCTCGGAAACGAAGCGCGATGGCAGAAGAGCAGGGGCGGCTTTGAGTGTGGCGGCGGTGATGATGCCGTCGTTATTACCATCTTCGCATCAGCATCAGCATCAGTCGTCATCATCATCATCATCGGTAGTTAGTTTGGATAATAATAATAATACTATGAAGAGAGGCAAAGTCGCCGCCAAAGCGGCTGCTGCTGCGCGGGATTATCATCGTCAGCAGCAGCAGAGCGAAGAAGACACAACAATTTCAAGTGTAAATTCGACGACGACGAGGACGATTCAGAAGAGAGTTTTGAACGAGAATAACGCGAGTCAAAAAAGAAGAAACAAACTTTTGGGTCTCTTCGGGAAGGGCTCGATGATGTTTGTACTCGTCGCGATGATGGTAACCGCGTCGGCGTTGCTCTTCCCGGAGACTGCTTTGGCGAAATCGAAAGCGGTCATCGCGGAACAATCCTCCGGATTCTCCGTTAAAGTCATCCTCGATTGGATTTTACATCTGGATAAACACTTGGTGGAGTTGTTCGCGACGAGCGGGAAGATGGCGTACGGGGTGTTATTCGGGATTATCTTCGCGGAGACTGGGTTCGTGGTGACGCCATTTTTACCCGGGGATTCTTTGTTGTTCGCGTGCGGCGCGTTAGGCGCAATAGGGGTGTTGAACTTCCCGTTGGTGTACGGGTTGCTCTTCCTCGCGGCAGTTTTAGGGGATACGGTGAATTACATGTGCGGCTCGTTCTTCGGGGAAGTCGCGATTAGGAAGAACCCGAGAATTTTCAAACCAGATTACATCGCCAAGACGAGAACGTTTTACGATAAATACGGGGGGAGAACGGTCGTTCTCGCTCGCTTTTTTGTCATCGTGAGAACGTTCGCGCCGTTTATCGCCGGCGTCGCCAAGATGAACTATTCCAAGTTTGCGTTGTACAACGTCATGGGCGCCGGCGTTTGGATTACCTCGTTCATGGGACTCGGGTACTTTTTCGGGAACGTTCCCGTGGTGAAAGAAAACTTTGCGACGACAATCGTGGTGATCATTTTGTTGTCCTTGTTGCCGATTATTGTGGAAATTGTGAACCATAAGAAGGATTCGTCAGCTAACTCGGCGTCGGCGTAAAGAGAAGAAGAAGAAGAAAAGTACTCTTATTTTACCGCTCAATCATCGAGTTTACCCAGTCCGCCGGGGTATAAATTATCATCATCATTTCTCTACCACTACTATTAAAGTTACATCGTTATTATTATTAAAAGAATCTTCTTCTTTCTAGTCTTCTTCTTTCTATTTCTTCTTCTTCTCTCTCGCGCCACCGCTTTGCTCCTATCCCTCTTTTATCATTATATCTATCTATCTTTTTCATTATATTGTTTATGCTCATCATCATAATCATCATCTGTCGTCGGCGACGGGGGCGTCGATGTCTTCGTTTTTGTCGTCTTCTAGCGCAATCGCTACCATCTCACTTCCCTTCGAACTTAAACGATACGACCTCACATCAATCGCGTACGGGTCTTCTAAATCTGCACTGCTGCTCGTATTATTATCCGTCGTGGTATTCGCCGCCGTTGCAAAATCGCTTCTTCTTGTGCTTCTTCTTCTACTTCGCATCGCTTCTTCATCGTTTTCATCCTCCTCCCCATCGTCTTCTTTCTCGGCGACTTGATAATTTTTCCCTATGACGTTGAAAAATGATTCGTCCTTCGGCGCTAACGTCCAACCGCCTTTCCAGCAACACAAACAACACACCGCCAGCGAAAATATTTGCACCGTTTGATAATACGTCGGGACACCTAACGCTAACCCGACCGCATCGCACATCTTTTCATCCGTTCCTTCTTCACCGCCGTTGCAATATTTCGGATCGTCCGAAAACGAATTCAAAATCACCGCCAACGGTATCGCCGTGTTTTGATAGCACACCTCAATCGCCACGGCTAAACAGGACGGTCTTTTCAACCGGCACACCCTCGCCGTGGCTAAAGAAATCATCAAACCTAATACGCACGGTAAAGTCACGCCGACGTAAAACTTCCAATCTCGATCCCAAATCGGCGCCGAGGAGTTCGAGCTCAAAAAGAATCCCATCAACACCAGCGCGACGCCGCACGCGTTCCCGAGCGCGTTCAATTTCTGCGTATATCTCGGATAAGTCTTCCCGACGAACAATCCGCTAAATATCCCAACGATGACTAAACTAATCGTCGTAAACAACCCGTCCCAAGATAACTTCACTTGCGTTTCTTTCGGGAACGCGAGTTCGGTGTATAACAAAATATTCGCCGGTAAGGTCAACGCGCTCAACAAACTCGAGCTCGTCGTCATCGCCATCGAGAGCGGTAAATCCGCGTTGAATATGGAACACCACCAGTTTGAATAACTCCCTCCCGGTGACGAGGCGGTTGCAATTAACGGAATTCCGTATAACGGTTCGTTTTTAAAGAATACTTTGCAGGATACAAAGCCTAAAAGAGGGAGGATTAAGAATTGACAGATGAGACCGATGCATAAAGGCAAAGGTTTCTTGAACCTCTTTTTAAACGCGATCGGATCGACCGTCACGGCGAGACCAAAGACCAGGAAAAATAAGAGCACGTTTGACGCGATTTGTTTCGCGAGTATCTCCGTCTCTTTATTCCTCGTGCCCATTTTAGAGTATTACTCTCTCCGGTAGTGTGTAGAATACTATAGTCTTTTAGTAGTATATCTTGTCTTTTCTTTTCATCATTTACTCCATTGACTCATCTTTAATAAAGAGGAGACGTGTGAATGAAATTTTAAAAATCCTCCTCGAGACAGAATACGTGCTCCTAAGAAGAACACGAACAAGAACGAGAGAAACAAGTCGTTTTCATCCTCGTCCTCCTCCTCGTCGTTAATTCTCTTTCTTTTCTTCGTGTTAACGAGAAAAGAGTATCGAGAGTAGCAGAGAAGAAAGATACGGGGGAGAGAAAATGTCGAAAACACGTCTCTCCTTTTCCTCTCTCTCTCTTAAGTGGTTCTTATTAGGGTTTGACACCCTAACTATCATGCACACGAATTCGTCTTTCTTTCTTTCTTTCAGACACAAGTTGTTGTGCGAAAGATGACGACTTTAAACGACGAGACGACGACGTTGATGAAAAACGCGACTTTGACGACGACGAAAAGGAAGAGGAAAAGGACGAGAAAATTTGACGACGACGATGCCTCTTCGTTGCAAAAGCCGAATGCGAATAATGCGAAACGAATGAAAATGAAGAACGATGAGAAAGAAGAGACGAAGACGAATTTGCTCGGCATTTTAGTGGAAGCGACGGATTGCGCCAGCCCTTTAGTACAAATTAAGACGACAAAAAAGGACGACGAGAGCACTCCTCCTCCTCTTCCTTTCCCGTCCCGTAATCCTCCTCCTCTCGAAACCGACAAAAACGACGACGACGACGAGAACTTTGAATTGGAAAATATTCAAAATTCAAAAATTGAAGAAGAAGACCAAAAGGAGGCGAAGCGGCGAAGCAACGCGCAACAACCAGATGAAGAAGAAAAAGAAGAATTAAAAGAAGAAGAAGAAGAAGAGACTACCTTTACGACGACGAAAACGAGTAGTATAATAGATGATGAAGCAACAACAGCAATCGAATCAATCGCGAAAGCGGCGCCAAAGCAAGGGTTGAAGATGTTCGTCCAGTGGCTGGACGCGCTCG